>Ga0209443_1000917_pt1 | contig 19223 bp, 17 predicted proteins | sample LauGreBMM110DCMD_2_FD_187571 | JGI IMG/M metagenome (GOLD analysis project Ga0209443, IMG submission 187571) | Freshwater lake microbial communities from Lake Michigan, USA - Su13.BD.MM110.DCMD (SPAdes) (version 2) | ecosystem: Environmental > Aquatic > Freshwater > Lake | place: Lake Michigan... | reverse complement strand
TAAAATACGTAAGAATTGAATTCGCAGGATATAATTATGGTACCAACCAAGAAATCAATGGATTGACTCTTGGAGCTGTAGGTTCTGGAACTACTATTGATTACGTTCAAGTTTCTCATTGTAATGATGATTCATTCGAGTGGTTTGGTGGAGCCGTAAATTGCAAGTACTTAGTTGCTTTCAGAGGTTTAGATGATGATTTTGATGTGGATAACGGATACAGTGGAAAAGTACAATTCTGTTTAGCAGTAAGAGACCCAAATATTGCTGATGCTCCATTAGTTTCAACTTCTGAAGGTTTTGAATCAGATAACAATTCAGCGGGTGATAATTCTACTCCATTTACATCTACAGTTTTTTCAAACTGTACCATGATAGGACCATCATACAGAACAACATTGCCAAACGGTGGTACTATGCCAACAGGTGCTTATAAAAGAGCAGCTCGTTTGAGAAAAAATACAAAAATGAGTATTTACAACTCTATCTTCATGGATTATCCTGAAGGACTTCACATTGATAGTTCAGGAAGTGCACTAAATGGTGCTGCTGAGTTGAATGCCTTAAACAATGAATTGCAATTCAAAAACAATATTTTAGCCGGTATCACTACTCCTGCAAAAATTGTTCAAGTGAGCTCAAGCAATAACAATTCCAATTTCAATATTGCCAACTGGTTTACTGCTTCAAACAATACAGGTTTAGCAACTCCAATTACCAATGCTGGGATCTTAGTATTGCCTTACAATACTGCAGACGGAAGTGTTTACACGGGATTAGATTACAGACCAGGAAGTTCTTCAATTGCTGCCACTGGTTCTAGTTTTGCATTTTTAAATGCTGAAACTTTTAATGCTGCAGCTAACGCTTCATTAAAATCATATCCAAACCCATTTAGCACTAGCTTCAGATTAAGTTTTGAATCTACAAGTACTGAAGAGGTAAGCTTGAATGCTTATGATTTAACAGGAAGAGTAATGGAATCTCATAAATTAAGTTACAATGATGTAAACAATCAAGAGTTTGGTTCTAACTACCAATCTGGAATGTACATTATTGTTTTGAAACAAGGGGAAATCTCTAAATCTTTCAGAGTTATAAAAAGATAATTTTTCTATAGAATTTATTAAAAGCCCTGCATAAGCAGGGCTTTTTTTATGGAAAGATATAAAACTCTTAATATTAATGAATTGTTTTTTAAGTGTTACCAAATTATCACTAAAATATATTAGTATTAATTGTATTTTTGAATTGTTTTATATTTACATTTATATTAATTAATGATTAAATTTTGCATTATGAAGAAGAAAGACATTCGAATTCTATTAGTTGATGATGATGCAGATATCCTAGAAATTGTAGGTTATAATTTATCTCAAGAAGGCTACCAAATTTCTACCGCTGTAAATGGAAGAGATGCTATTGCAAAAGCTAAAAAAGTACTTCCCAATTTGATTATCATGGATGTCATGATGCCCGAAATGGATGGCATGGAAGCCTGCGAAAACATTCGTAAAATCCCTGAATTAAATAATGTAATTATCACTTTCCTAACTGCCAGAAGTGAAGATTATTCTCAGGTTGCTGGTTTTGATGCCGGTGCAGATGACTATATTACCAAACCTATAAAGCAAAAATTATTAGTTAGTAAAGTAAAAGCTTTATTAAGACGTTTGAAAGAAACTGAAAAAGATTCTGAAACGCTAAATGTAGGCGGAATTGAAATTAATCGAGAAGAATATAAAATAGTTAAAGACAATATCCAAATTGTTTTACCTCGTAAAGAATTTGAATTGTTTTATCTATTGGCTTCAAAACCTGGAAAAGTATTTAAAAGAGAAGAAATTTTAGATAAAGTTTGGGGTAATGATGTAGTAGTTGGAGGAAGAACAATAGATGTTCACATTAGAAAATTAAGAGAAAAAATTGGAGATGATTTTTTCAAAACTGTAAAAGGGGTAGGTTACAAGTTTGAAGTATAAATGAATTTAAATAATAAAGAAACTTTTAGATTTGCGTTTATAACTGCATTGCAAATAACTTTTTTTGCAACTTTGCTTGTAGGTATTTTGACTTATTTTTTTCATCAGTTTTCCTTACTTTTTTGTTTTATTTTTGCAATTTCGGTTGCACTTATTTCTTTTATTTTACTTACCATAAAAGTGCAATTATTTATCTTTCGAAAGGTTAAAAAAATATACGATGATTTGTCTTTTTTAGAATCATCAACCATTATTAATAAATCCTCGGCAACCGATTTAAATACAATTTCTAGAGAAGTTTCTAAATTTGCCTCAGACAAAAAATTAGAAATTGAAGCTCTTAAAGTTCGTGAAGAATACCGAAGAGAGTTTTTAGGAAATATTTCTCATGAATTAAAAACCCCTCTTTTTACCGTACAAGGGTATGTTTCAACCCTATTTGATGGCGGCATGAAAGATAAAACCATTAGAAAAAAATACTTGGCGAGAGCTCTAAACGGTGTTGACAGATTAATTTACATTGTAGAGGATTTAGATACCATATCAAAACTAGAAATCTCTGACGAACCAATAATTATGGCGCCCTTTGATATTGTTCCTCTCATTCAGAATGTAATGGATTTATTGGAAATGAAAGCCAATAAAAAAGACATCTTAATGACATTAGACGATAAATATACCAAGCCAATTTTTGTTCTAGGCAATTTTGAAAAAATCCAACAAGTAGTTACTAATCTAATTGAAAACTCAATTAAGTACGGCAAATCTGGAGGCTCTACAGAAATCGGTTTTGAAGAAGTTAACAATCGAATTCAAATAGATATTAGAGATAACGGTGAAGGAATTGATTCAAAACACATTCCTAGATTATTCGAAAGATTCTTCAGAGTTGATAAAAGTGGCTCTCGAAATGAAGGTGGTTCTGGACTTGGTTTGGCCATAGTGAAGCATATTATTGAAGCGCACAACGAAAAAATTATTATTCAAAGCGAACTTGGAAAAGGATCGCAATTTTCTTTTACCCTTCAAAAGTGGGAAGAATTAGATACTTAAAATCTAATTTTATCCTATTTTATTACTTATTTTTGCAAAAAAAATACTGCAACTGTGGGAAGCAAGAATAAGTTAAAGAGGTTTAAAGAAAATGATACATTTGGTAATGTTTTCCAACCTACAAGAGAAGAAGTAGTTTCTGATCAATTTTCACTAAAAGGAAAATGGAACCAAGATTATTTTAAAAATAACAATCCTATTGTTTTAGAATTAGGATGTGGTAAAGGAGAATATTCAATAGGTTTGGCCGAAAAATATCCTAATAAAAACTTCATCGGAATTGATCTTAAAGGGGCCCGTTTTTGGCGTGGTGCTAAAACAGCAGTCGAAACTGGTTTGAAAAATGTGGCATTTATTCGTACCCAAATCGAATTAATAAATCATATTTTCAATGAAAATGAAGTCGACGAAATTTGGATTACTTTCCCAGATCCTCAAATAAAATACAAGCGTACCAAACACAGAATGACCAATTCTGAATTCTTGAAATTATATAAAAAAGTACTTAACCTTGAGGGAATTATCAACCTTAAAACCGATAGCGAATTCATGCACGGATATACTTTAGGTTTGCTACATGGTGAAGGCCACGAGGTGATTTATTCTAACCATAATGTATATGTTAATGAAGGAAGTCCGGAGGAAGTCACTGGTTTACAGACGTTTTACGAAAAACAATATTTAGAAATTAATAAATCGATTACGTATATTCGTTTTAAAATATAATAAAATTTGTACTTTTTATTGCCACTAATATTAGGCTTTGCAATAGCAGCTTTAGGAATTTTGCCTCCCGGCCTAATCAATATGACTGCTGCAAAAGTAAGCGTAGTTGACGGAAGAAATGAAGCTATTTCTTTTGCAATTGGGGCAACAGTTATTGTTTTTTTTCAAACCTATATCGCAATTCAATTTGCCAAATTTATTAATAGTCGGCAAGACATCATTACGTTACTTCAAGAAATTGGATTGTTTTTATTTATAGCAATTACTTTATTTCTTTTTTGGACCGCGAGAAAACCTAAAAAAGAAAAACAAGAAATTAAACTTCACAGTAAATCCAATCGTTTTTTCCTTGGAATGCTACTTTCCTCTTTAAACGTATTTCCGATTCCATTTTACGTATTTATAAGTGTAACTTTATCCACTTTCGGTCTTTTTTACTTTAACTCATTATACGTATACTCTTTTGTTTCTGGAGTTGTAATGGGTTCTTTTACCGTTTTTATTGGTACATTCTTTATTAAAAACCATCAAAGTAAGAGTGATTATTTAATAAAAAATGGAAATTATATTATAGGGAGTATTACAGGATTGATTTCAGTAATCACTTTTTTCAAACTCATTACTACTAATTGGACTTAAAAATGCTAGATAAAAACGATAATTTTTTTGAAAGAGTTTATGATGTAGCACGTAAAATCCCCTATGGGAAAGTGACTTCCTATGGTGCTATTGCAAAAGTTCTTGGTGCAGCACGATCTGCTAGAATGGTTGGTTGGGCGATGAACGCCTCTCATAATTTAGAAGAGGTACCTGCTCATCGCGTAGTAAATAGAAACGGACTTTTAACTGGCAAACATCATTTTGACGGCACCAATTTGATGCAACAACTTCTCGAAAGTGAAGGAATAGTTGTGCTTGACAATCAAATTGTGGATTTTGAAAAGCATTTTTGGATGCCTGAAATAAAAATGTAGTTTAAATGTAATTCCAATTTTATATGCTTCAAGTAAAAAATATCACTTTTAGTTATGACAAATACAAAGTCATAAAAAACATCGATTTTACTGTTAATAAAGGTCAGAACATTGCCATTATTGGCGAAAGCGGATGTGGAAAAAGTACACCGTTGAAATTGATTTATGGTTTATATGATCTAGATGAAGGTCTACTATTTTGGAAAAACAATGAAGTTTTAGGTCCAAAATTTCATTTGGTTCCCGGTATGCCTTTTATGAAATACCTTGCACAAGATTTTGATTTGATGCCTTTTATCACCGTTGCAGAAAATGTAGGTAAATACCTTTCCAATATCCATCCCGAAAAAAAACAAAACCGTATCAATGAATTATTAGAAATTGTCGAAATGACAGAATATTCTAATGTGAAAGCAAAATTTCTTAGTGGTGGTCAGCAGCAAAGAGTCGCTTTAGCAAAAGTATTGGCCTTAGAACCAGAAGTATTATTGTTGGACGAGCCGTTTAGTCAGATTGATAATTTTAGAAAAAACTCCCTTCAAAGAAACCTATTTTCCTATTTAAAATCAAAAGATATTACCTGCCTTATTGCCACTCATGACAGTTCTGATTTGCTTTCATTTGCAGACGAAACCATAGTTTTAAATAACGGGAAAATGGTCGTTAAGGAAAAATCCACTCAATTATATAATCATCCAACTAATAAATATGTAGCTTCTCTTTTTGGGGATGTTAATGAAATTAAATCATCTCAATTATTTGAAATTGAAAGTCCAGAGGAAATAATATTAGTATTTCCACACCAACTAAAAATGGTAGCATCTGGTAAATTAAAAGTGATAGTCAAACACTCTTTTTTCAAAGGAAGTCATTTTTTAATTCAGGCTGAAGCCAATGAAACTTCAATTTTCTTTGAACATAATTGTGAATTAAAAATAAATTCAGAAGTTTTCTTAAGTCATTTAAAATAAAGTTAACTTTGAATGTTTTCAAATTTTAAACGTAATATTATGTATCATTCTAAAATTTCAGGATTGGGTTTTTATGTCCCTCAGAATACCGTAACTAATGATGATTTGTCTAAAATTATTGACACTAATGATGAATGGATCCAGGAAAGAACCGGAATCCAAGAACGTCGTCACATTATAAATGGGGAAGATACTACCACCTCAATGGGAGTAAAAGCCGCTAAAATTGCAATTGAACGTGCTGGAATTTCAAATGAGGATATCGATTTTGTTGTATTTGCAACGTTAAGTCCTGATTATTATTTTCCTGGACCTGGAGTTTTAGTTCAAAGAGATTTAGGGTTAAAAACGGTGGGTGCATTAGATGTTAGAAACCAATGTTCCGGATTTGTATATGCCCTATCCGTTGCCGATCAGTATATAAAAACGGGGATGTATAAAAATATATTAGTAATTGGTTCCGAAGTTCACTCTAAAGGATTAGATATGACAACAAGAGGTCGTAACGTTTCAGTGATTTTTGGAGATGGAGCGGGAGCAGCAATTTTAAGTCGGGAAATAGATTTGTCCAAAGGGATTTTGTCTACACATTTGCACTCTGAAGGAATTCATGCCGAAGAATTAACACTTAAAGCACCCGGAATGGGAAGCAGATGGGTTACGGATATAGTTGCAGATAATGATCCCAATGACGAAAGTTATTTCCCCTACATGAACGGCCAGTTGGTTTTTAAAAATGCTGTTGTTCGTTTTAGTGAAGTAATAAATGAAGGCTTGGAAGCCAATAATTTGAAAATTTCCGATATCGATATGTTGATTCCGCATCAAGCAAATTTGAGAATAGCCCAGTTTATTCAAAAGAAATTTGGGTTAACAGATGACCAAGTGTATAATAACATTCAAAAATATGGAAACACAACCGCGGCTTCAATTCCGATTGCATTGACTGAAGCTTGGGAACAAGGAAAAATTAAATCTGGAGATACAGTTGTTTTAGCAGCTTTTGGTAGTGGATTTACTTGGGCGAGCGCCATTATAAAATGGTAATTAAACTAATTTTTCAATATACGAAATAGCATAATTTTTATCTTCTTGGATTTGGGCCTTTAATAAATCGATAGAAGTAAATTTTTTTTCGTCTCGAATTCTATCTATTACTGAAACGGTTATTTCTGTATTATAAATAGCTATATCAAAGTCTAAAAAATGAACTTCAATTGATAAGTTCTCCCCATTAACTGTTGGATTTAATCCAATATTCATAATGCCGAAAACTGTTTTTTCTTGAATAATGCTATTAACAATGTAAACGCCATTTTTAGGAATTAACTTGTAATTTTCTTCTATTTTTATATTGGCAGTTGGAAATCCGATGGTTCTTCCCAATTGTTTACCCTGAATAATTTTACCAGATAATAAATAGTCGTAACCTAAAAATTCATTGGCAACAACCATAGTTCCATTTGCAATAGCGTCTCTTATTTTAGTAGAACTTACAGAAACAGAATCAATTTCTTGGGCAGAAATTTGCTCGACCTCAAAACCATATTTTTTACCAAATACAATTAAATCGTCAATATTTGCTGATCTGTTTTTACCAAATCGATGATCGTAACCTATTATAATTTTTTCAATGTTGAAGGCATCTACCAAAATTGTTTTCACAAATTCTTCTGCCGAAAAATTGGAGAATTCCTTGTCAAATGGATGAATAACTAAATTATCCAATCCCATTTTTTCTAGCAAACTAGTTTTTTCATTTATGGTATTTAATAATTTGATAGAAGAAGTTTCGTGTAAAACCATCCTTGGATGCGGAAAAAAAGTAAGAATCAAACTCTCACAATCAGAACGTTTAGTTTCTAGAATTAGTTTTTCAATTATTTTTTGGTGTCCAATATGAACTCCATCAAAAGTTCCAATAGTAACTATTGTTTTTTTTGGAGAATTAAGTTCGCTAATTGAGGAAAAAACTTTCAAGATTCTGTTTTAATTTCTGCAAATTTAAAGGATTAAATTCTATTATTTAAATTAATATTTCAAACTACCTTTATGTTCTTATAATTGGCGCTCAATCAAACAAAACTAAATAAAATTCATTTTTTTTGAATCTAATATCTATATTTAATATAATAGTTGGAACTTATAAAATATCTTTAAAAAAATAATTCCTTTTTTAATAATTTTTTTAATAATAAATTAATATTAAATTTGGTAACTATTTATATTTTCAATTTTAAATTATGATTAAAAAATTACTTTTTTCGCTAACACTTACATTATTTTTTTTAAATGTAAATTCCCAGAACAACCAAGTTTGGACCAAACACAATAATCTTGCAAAAATTGCTATCGACAAATCTGCTGCTAGAGATAATTTTCCTAAAGTTTTTCAATTATTTGATTTGAATATTAGTCCGTTAAGACAAGAATTGTTTTCAATAGTTAATAACGTTGGTAAAAACGCCACAATTATTACATTACCAAATGCTGATGGCCAAATGGAATTGTTTGAAGTTAATGACGCTTCAAACTTTGACCCTGAATTACAAGCTAAGTACCCACAAATTAGAGCTTATTCTGGTAAAGGAATTACAGATAGATACGCTACTTTAAAACTAAGTATATCTCCTCAAGGAATTCAAACTATTGTTTTTAGAACGGATAGAGAAAATGAGTTTATTGAGTCCTATTCTGAAGATCATTCTGTTTATGCAGTTTTTAAATCTCAAAAAAATAAGAATACAGGTTGGGCGTGTTCTACTGCTGAAGAAAAATCGGTAATGGAAACAACTTTTAAATCTGCTACTGGTTCAAACTCGGTACAGTCTAGTGCAGGTCAATTAAAAGTTATTCGTTTGGCCCTTTCTTGTAATGCAGAATATGCTAATTATTTTGGAGCAACTAGTGCTGCACAAGTAGCATTAGTGTTAACTGCTTTCAACAACACATTAACTCGTTGTAATGGAATCTATGAAAAAGATTTAGGAGTTCACATGAACTTAGTTGCAAGTACTACCAATGTAATTTATTATATTGCTTCATCAGATCCTTACACTTCTTTAGCTAATTGGAACACACAATTACAAATTGCTCTAAACACCACTTTAACAGGTGTAGGAACCGCTATAGCAGCAAATAATGCAGCTTATGATATCGGTCACCTGTTTGGAAAAACAGGTGGTGGAGGTAATGCTGGATGTATTGGTTGTATCTGTGTTGACGGTGTAGCCGCGGGAACTGGCGGTACAAAAGGAAGAGGTATTACGTCACCTTCAAACGGAATTCCTTCTGGTGATACATTTGATATTGATTATGTAGTTCATGAAATGGGACATCAAATGGGGGCCAACCATACTTTTTCAAACTCAAATGAAGGAGCAGGGGTAAATAAAGAAGTAGGTTCAGGTATTACCATTATGGGGTATGCTGGAATTACAAATCAAGACGTTGCTGCTAACTCAATAGATATTTTTCATCAAACTTCTATCGAACAAATTCAAAATAATTTAGCAGGAAGAACATGTATAGTTTCTACCAATTTAGTTGATAATGCTACGCCTATAGTACTTCCAGTAAGTGATTATACTATTCCATTCAGCACTCCATTTGTGTTAACTGGAGCTGCTACAGATGCTAATGAAACCGATGCTTTAACTTATTGCTGGGAGCAAAATGATGATGGAGGAGCAAATACCGGGGCTAATAGTTCTGCAAGTGAAACAAAAACGTTAGGTCCAAATTTCTTGTCATGGAGCCCTAAAGCATCACCATCAAGGTATTTCCCAAAAATAGAAAGTGTAGTTGCAAATTCTACTACAACTAGTGAAGTTGGTGGAACCGCAGGTTTTTTATCGGAAGCGTTAAGTTCTGTTTCAAGAGTATTAAATTTCAGATTAACAGTTAGAGATAATGCACCTTACAGAGCTACAGCGCCTGTAAAAGTGGGGCAAACTAACTATACAGATATGAAAGTTAATGTAACGTCTGCTGCTGGACCTTTCGTAGTAAATGCGCCAAATTCAGCTGTTTCTTGGGTGGTTGGTTCAAATCAAATAGTTACTTGGGCAGTTGCAGGAACTACTGCAAACAATGTAAATGCAGCCTATGTTGATGTCTTTTTGTCAATGGATGGTGGTTACACTTACCCAGTTCAATTAGCTAGTAAAGTACCAAATAATGGAAGCGCAACAATCACTGTTCCAAATAATATAGGTTCTTCAAATAGAATTATGGTTAAAGGATACAAGCATGTTTTCTTTGATATTTCAAATGTTAATTTTACAATTAACGCACCAACTTCAAGTTTTGCAATTGCCTACAACGGTTTAGCAGAACAACAAAATAAACAAGCTTGTCAAGGAGGTAGTGCCTCATATACAATCCCTTACACTGCTTATGCTGGATTTACAGGAACAACTACTTTCACAGCTGGCACATTGCCTGCAGGAGTTGCTGCTACTTTTGTTCCTTCCAGTTTTTCTGCTAGTGGAACGGCAACAATGAATGGTACTATTTCAGCTTCAGTTTCTCCGGGTGTTTATCCAATAATTGTCTCTGCTACTTCTGGTGCAACTGTAAAAACAGCCACTTTTTATTTAGAAGTATTTATTTCAAATTTCGGAATACAAGCATTAACAAGCCCTGCAGATTTAACAGTAGCTCTTAGTCCGGGATCTGTTAATTTAACATGGCCTTCAAATACAGCGGCAACAAGTTATGATGTTCAAATTGGTACTACTCCGTTTTTTACAACAATTGTAAGAAGTGTAAATGTTACCACAAATTCCTATACTGCAATAAATTTATCACAAGCTACCGATTATCATTGGAGAGTAATGCCTAGAAACCCAACTTGTTCGGGAACTTATAGCCCAACATTTAGATTTACTACAGGTCAATTGATTTGTTCAACACAAATGGCTACCGACACACCAGTTGACATTCCAATTGTTGCAAACACAATCCCTTTTTATTCATCAATTAATTTAACTTCTGCCAATTTGGTTACCGATGTAAATGTAACTGTTGATATTAGTCATACTTGGGTAAATGACATGACAATTTCATTAATTAGCCCTACAGGTACTGAGATTCAGTTGGTTTCAAGACCTTGTACTAATGCTTCTTTGCTAGACATTACTGCAACTTTTGATGATTCTGGAATTACTTTAGTTTGTGCTACTAATCCAGCAATTTCAGGAACTGTAAAGCCGGTTCAGCTATTATCTGGATTTAATGGGCAACCAATAAATGGAGTATGGAAATTAAAAGTTGTAGATCCTTACAACGAAGATGGTGGAGCAATAAATAGCTGGAGTCTGAATATATGCGCTATGGCTTCTCCACTAGGAGTAGTCGACAATTCATTGGCTAACTTTACTTTATATCCAAATCCAAATAAAGGCAACTTTACAGTTCAGTTTGATTCAAATACCAATAATGATATCGCGATTACTGTTCACGATATGAGAGGAAGATTGATTTTGAATAACACCTACAATAATACTGGGTTATTCTCACAAAATGTTCAACTTGATACTATTCAATCTGGAGTTTATCTTGTTACTGTTCAAGATGGAGACAAAAAAGTAGTAAAGAGAATTGTAATAGAATAATTTTTTAAATCATATGTATTTAAAAAAGAGACTGTTAACCCAGTCTCTTTTTTTTGTTTAATGATATTATTATTTGACTAAAACAGCTATTTTATTTATGATTAATGTAATTAATTTATAAATATGCAGTGTTTTTAGAAAGTAATTAACAATCTATTTCAACCCATTATATCATTAAAATTATTAAATCAATAATCATACTAATAAAATCATTTAATTAAGCGTTATTGTTTAAGAATCAAATGATAATATTCTTAAAAAAATGGTTTATTTTTAATATTTAATAATTTTAAAAATTATTGATAATTTAATGTATAAAACATTTTTTTATTTGAACTAAAAAATTAAATTTGCTCTTCACCAAGTTTAAATTGACTTTAGAAATTAAAAAATTATTTAAAATTATCAAAAATTAAAAAAAATGGCAAACGTTAAAAAAGAAAGTGGTTCAAAAGTAGGAGGTATGATCTCAGGAATCATAATTGTAGCATGTGTATTTGTAGGTTATCTTGTTTGGTCTCTATTAATGGGGGCGGCTGCTAACTTTGAAGGTGGAGATCCTGAAAAAGGGCACCCTTTAAATACTTTAGGTATGGTTTATAAAGGAGGATTCATCGTTCCTGTATTATTAGGAATGTTATTAATGGTAATTGTTTTTTCTTTTGAGCGTTTTGCTGTAATTTCAAAAGCAGCTGGAAAAGGAAACCTAGATACATTCATGAAAAATGTACAAAATAGTGTAAAAGAAGGAAAAATTGAAGATGCAATTTCTGCTTGTGACAAACAACAAGGTTCCGTTGCAAATTCAATTAAATCGGCATTGGTAAAATACCAAGACGTTAAAAAAGAAGGATTCAATAGCGAAGATGCTGCTGAAACGATCCACAAAGAAATCGAAGAAGCAACTTCACTTGAAATGCCAATGTTAGAGAAAAATATGACTATCATTTCTTCTTTAGTATCATTAGGAACTCTCGGAGGATTATTAGGAACAGTATCAGGGATGATTAAAGCGTTTGGTGCTTTGGCTTCTGCTGGAACTCCAGACCAAGCTGCTCTTGCAACTGGTATTTCTGAGGCGTTAATCAACACTGCAACTGGTATTTCTACTTCTGTATTGGCAATTATCGCTTACAACTTCTTTACTTCTAAAATTGATGATTTGACGTATTCTATCGATGAGGCAGGTACAACAATTGTAAATACTTACAGAAAATTCAGAGGTAGCTTAAAACAATAATTTTTGATTTTTAGAATCAAATAATAGATAAAATAATGGCTAAAATAAAAATGAAAAAAAAGTCGACATCGACGGATATGACCGCGATGTGTGATGTAGCTTTCTTATTGCTTACTTTCTTTATTTTGACAGCTACAGCTAAAGTGCCTGAGGCATTGCCTGTAGATACGCCTGCTTCTACTGTACAAACTAAATTGCCAGAAACAGATTTGGCAACGATCACTATAGGAAAAGGAAAAGTATTTTTTGACCTTAAAGGAAGAGAAGTTCGTAAAAGAGCCCTTCAATTAATGGGAGAAAAATACGGTGTAACATTCACGCAAGAGGAAATGGATAAATTTGCTTTAATGGAAGGATTTGGTCTGCCAATTCAAAGTTTGAGTCAAATTATCGCCATGAAAAGCGCGGATAGAAGTAAAGCAGACCAACCTGGAGTTCCTAAAGATTCTCTTGATAATCAGTTGAAAGAATGGATTTACAATTCTAGAATTGCAAATATTGAAACCAATGATAAAGAATTGCAAATTGCTATTAAAGGAGATGCAAAAGAAGAATATCCAGCTGTTAAGAAAGTAATGGATATTTTACAAGACCAAAAAATCAATAGCTTTAGCTTGGTTACTGGTTTAAGAGGAAAAGATTTTTAATTAAAAAAGAGACACTAAAATGGCTGAATTAAATACCGACGGTGGTGGCGACAAAAGTGGTAAAGTAAGAAGTAAAAAGCAAAATTCCAAAGTAGATTTAACTGCTATGGTGGATTTAGCGTTCTTGCTAATCACCTTCTTTATGCTTACCACAACGTTGTCAAAACCACAATCCATGAGCTTGGGGTTGCCAGATAAAGAAGACGATCCTACAAAGAATAAAGACGTTAAAGTGGATGAAAATCGCACAATGACTATTTTGTTAGGAGATAATGATAAGTTAGTTCGTTATGTAGGTTTATTGGAAACGCCATTAGCTGGAGGAACACCGAAAGATTTTGTGTATGGAAAAGACGGTATCAGAAAAGAACTTATCGATAGAAAAAAGAAAGTGCTGGATTATACGGGAAATAAAGACAAAGGAATAATTGTAATCATTAAGCCAAGTAAGAAATCAAATTACCGAAACTTAATTGATATATTAGATGAAATGGCAATTGTAGATGTACCCACTTATGCAATTGTTAATGATTTTACGCCTGAAGAAACAAAATTGTTAGAAGGAAAATAAGAGCAATCTTAGTACCCAATAACCTAATAATTAAGAAAAAAGATGAAATTAGATTTAATAAAAGACCAATGGCTTGAAATTGTTTTCGAAGGACGAAATAAAGTTTATGGTGCCTATGAATTAAGAAAAACAAATCAAAAAACTACTGTAAGAGCGCTTATAATAGGTTCTGTTTTGTTTGGCCTTGCTGTTGCAATGCCCTTAATCATAAACATGATACCGGATTCTCAAGACGACACAAGCTTAGATACTAAAATTACTACGGTAAAATTACCACCTAAGGAGAAACCGAAAGAAAATATTCCACCACCTCCACCACCACCTCCAAAAGTGGATCAGGTGAAGTTTGTGAAACCCGTTGTTGCTAAGGCTGAAGAAGTAGTGGAAGAACCACCAAAAATAGTTGAAATTAAAGACAAAAAACTAGGCAATGAGACCATTAAAGGTGATCCTGATGCCGAATTAACTGTGGAGCCTGTTGGAAACGGTCCAGCTGATATTGTTGATGATAACAACATTTATAGTAATGCAGGCATTGAAGTAAAACCAGATTTTCCAGGGGGTATGGCTAAATTCTACAAGTTTGTGGGAAATAACTATAGAACACCAGAAGAAGAAGGTCTTGCTGGAAAAGTATATGTTACGTTTGTAGTTGAAAAAGACGGATCACTAACAGATATCAAAGTAGTAAGAGACATTGGTTTTGGAACAGGAAAAGAAGCCATTCGCGTTTTAAAATCGTGCCCAAAATGGACTCCTGGTGAACAAAATGGTAAGAAGGTGAGAGTACTTTATTCACTTCCTATTACTATTCAATCTGTAGAATAATGTTGAATAACTCAACTGAAAACAAAGAGAAGAAATCGCTAAAAGAGCGGTTTTTTCTCGTTATAGGAGTGGTTTTTTTCTTAGTCTATCTGGCATTGGGATTAGCAATCATCTTTTGGAAAAACTTTCCAATCGATATGAAGCCTAGTTATAGAATTGCTTTTGGAGTAGTTTTAATAGTATATTCTTTTATTCGATTTTATCGAATCGTAAACGACAATAAAGACTAGGTTATGAAAAAGTTTCCCATAATTCCATTTACATTTTTCTTAGGTTTAATAATTGTATTTTTTGCTTGTAATCAAAATAACCAATCTAAAAACAATGAAGAAACCATTTTAAAAGGTTCAACGTCAGTTTTAGTTGATGAAACCTTACTTCCAATTGTAGCTTCCCAAGTAGAGGTTTTTGAAAGCTTGTATGAAGCAAAAATTAAAATCAACGCTAAGTCGGAAGCAGAAACAGTTTTAGCACTTTCAAAAGATACTTCCAAAATTGCTATTCTATCTAGAAAACTTTATGCTGAAGAAGAGAAAGTTTTTGCAAGTAAAAAAATAAAACCTAGAACTACCGTTTTTGCCACTGATGCAATCGCATTTATTTCAAATAAAAGAAATAAAGACACTATAATTGCGTTACAAGAAGTAGTTAATTTTTTGAAAGGAATGCCAAATTCTTCAATTAAAGGTTTGGTTTTTGACAACCCAAATTCAAGTACCGTTCGCTACATGAATGAACTTGCAGGTACCAAGGAATTACCTTCAAAAGGGATATTTTCGTTTAAAACCAATGATGAGGTTATTCAGTTTGTTTCAGAAAATGAAGGGATGATAGGGGTAGTAGGAGTAAATTGGTTGATGGAACCCTCCTTAAAAATGAGACCTATTGTTGATAAAATTACTATTCTAAGTGTTAAAGGAATTGGAAAAACAGATTACTTTGCACCCACGCAAAATAACCTTGCAGAAAAGAAGTATCCAATGGCACGTGATTTGTATATCGTGAATTGTCAAGGTTACTCCGGTTTAGGAATGGGATTTGCCTCATTTATTGCAGGTGAAGTCGGTCAAAGAATTACACTTAAATCGGGTTTATTACCAGTGAAAATGCCAGGTAGAAATATCAAAATTAGAAAACAAATAGAAAAAGAGAATAAATAATAAATTACAACACGATGAACACATTTAAATTTTTTAGTATTGCTTTATTGACTTCAGTAACACTAAGCTATGCTCAAGATTTAGACCAGGCAAAGAAAACAATTGACGCAGAACAATTTGAAAAAGCCAAAGGAATCCTTAAATCGATTCTTAAAACAACTCCAGATAACGGAAAAGCCGCATTTCTATTAGGAAATATTTATCTTAATCAGAATATTGGCGACTCTGCTAAAATCTATTTTAATAAAGGGCTTGTTGCCAAATTAGATTCGAAATTCAACTATATTGGTTTAGGCCAAATGGATTTAGAAGATAAAAATGTGGCTGCTGCTGAAGCAAATTTTGCCTTAGCAACTAAAGATATCAGAAAAAAAGAATCAGAGCAATACGTATATATAGCGAAAGCCTATATGAACGCAAACACGCCTGACTACAATAAAGCTATCGAAGTTTTGAATAAAGCAAAGATTGCCAATCCTATTGACACTAGTGTTTTGTTGGCTTTTGGAGATGCTTATTACGGACTTAAAAATCAAAATGATTCTTACAAATCGTACCGAGATGCCTTTGATGCGGACCCAACATTAATCAGAGCAAAAATGCAATTGGGCGTTTTGTTAAAAGGAGCTAGAGCCTTTTCTGAAGCCGTTAAAGCCTACGATAATGTAATTGCAACCAACCCAGAATACGGACCAGTTTATAGAGAATTAGCTGAAACCTACTATTTCTGGGCTAAAGACGATCTTAAAAATTATAAAGATAATATTACAAAAGCCTTGTCTTTCTATGAAAAATACATGAGCTTGACCGATTATTTGTTAACGTCTCGTATGCGTCACGCCGATTTTTTAATCCTTGCAAAAGACTATAAAGCGCTAGAAATTGAAGCGAATATGATGAAAGAATTGGATAAAGTAAATCCAAGAATTTTCCGTTATTTAGGTTATTCAGCTTACGAAAATGGTAATGTAGATGGTGCAATTTCAGCGTTAGAGAATTTTATTGCAACACCAACAAATAAAATAATCGCTAGAGATTACCTTTATTTAGGATTGGCAAAAATGAAAAAAGCCAACAATCTAGAAACGAAAGTAGTAGATACCGTTGCTTTTGATGCCGGAGTAGCACAATTGAAAAAAGCTGTTGAAATGGAAATCACCATGACCAACGATTTAAGTGAAATTGGTAAAAAATTCTACGAACAAAAATTGTTCAAAGAAGCAGCAGTTATCTATGAAATTGCCGTAACCAACGTAAACTCTAAAAACTATTTATTGGATAATTTCTATTTAGGAAACTCTTTATATTTCAAAAATACACGTAAGGATGTGGTAAAAGCAGATCCTATTGAATTGCAAAAAGCCGATGTCGCTTTTGGAAACGTAATCACAGCCGCACCTTCAACTCAAGACGCTTATGTTTTCAGAGCAAGAACAAATAGTTTACTTGAAAATGACGAACTGGCAAGCAAATATTATTTAGACTATGTTATTGCAGCCCTAAATAAATGGCAAAAATTAATTAGTGATTCAAGTAATAATTTAAACGCTGCTAATAAAAGCATTGATGATAATTTTTTAGACTTATATAAAGGGACATTAAAAGATTTTAATTACTCCATTTATAAAGAAGAACTAGAAAAGGATATTCAAAAAATCAAACCAAAATTAATAGAAGCTTACAATAATATTGGTGCATTTCACGCCAACACCGACAAAGTGAAAGCAAAAGAATATTTTAGCAAAACACTAGCCTTAGATCCTGTCAATGATTACGCAACGCAGTCATTAAAATTATTGAAATAATAGATTATATAGTCTCAACTTAAAACCGATAGTTTCAAAGCTGTCGGTTTTTTTTTGGAGCATAAATTTTGATTTTTTTTCACTTTTCTTCCCGTGATCCGCTATATCTGTTGTGGAGAACCCCGCCACAACAGGATGCCGCTTCTCCCGGGGCTAATTATTAATTCAAAGTTTTCTCTTTCCTCTTTCCCTCTATTATCTTTTCATCTATTATCTATCATCTATTTTCCATTCTCTTCTTCTTTCCTAAATCTGCAATCTACATTCTCAAATCCTAAATCTAATTTTCACTACCTTTGCAATCTATTTAAAATAAAAAATGTTGAATCAAGAAACTCAAATAGCCGTCGATAAAGGATTTATGCTTCCGCTAATGGAAGAATTCTATACCATTCAAGGAGAAGGCTACCACACTGGAACGGCTGCTTATTTCATAAGAATTGGTGGTTGCGATGTGGGTTGCCACTGGTGCGATGTAAAAGAAAGTTGGAATGCCGAATTACATCCGCCTACATCTACTGATTTAATTGTTGAAAATGCCGAAAAATATTCTGAAACCGTCGTCGTTACAGGGGGTGAACCGTTAATGTGGGACCTATCGGTTTTAACGCAAAAATTAAAAGATAAAAATTTTAAAATTCACATTGAAACTTCAGGTGCTTATCCTTTATCTGGAACTTGGGATTGGATTTGTCTTTCTCCAAAGAAAAATAAATTGCCTACGCAAACCGTTTACGATAATGCCAACGAGTTAAAAGTGATTATTCATAACAAACACGACTTTATATTTGCTGAAGAGCAAGCTGAAAAAGTAAACCCAAATGCCATTCTTTTTCTGCAACCAGAATGGAGCAAAAAAGAAGAAATGACACCACTAATTGTTGATTATGTAATGAGCAACCCAAAATGGCGTGTATCATTGCAAACACATAAATACCTTAATATTCCTTAATTTATTTATAAGTCAGTCTTGCCAAATAATCAAAGTGGTCCCCTTCCAATATTAATTCGCATTGAAATCCATTGGCAACAGCCGCATTTTGAAAAGTGTTATAATCCATATACAACCATGGCAATGGCGCTTCTTTTTCGCCTTTATAGGAAATAGTAAATTCTAATTCCCCATAATAAGCATCGCCAGAAATCCATTTTCCACCTTCCGGGTCTTCGGAATCCTCTTCATCAAACATGTAGATAATATCGGAGGAATCAATCAGGATTTGACCATTTTCAGCCAATAACGTTTTTAGTTTTTGAAGGTATTTAGAAACATTTCCTAATTTTCCAAATATCCCCGTACCATTCATTAATAGAAGTATAGTGTCAAATTTTTCATCGGAATTAAATTCTAAAATAGCAATTTTTTGTACATCTGAAATCCCTCTCAATTGACAAGCTTCAACCGCTTTTTCAGAAATATCAATGGCCGTAACTTCTAAATTCATTTCTTTTTGTAAATACAAACTATGGCTTCCAGCGCCACAACCCACATCCAAAACCTTGCCTTTGGAAAGTAAAAGTGCTTGTTGTTCTATTTTTGGCATCCCAGAAAAATCCCGAAACAAATAAGCAACCAACATTTCATCCTCTTCAGAAATGGTAGTTTCCGTAATTAAATCCTCAGGAGAATTATTGGTCTGAAAATCGA
>Ga0209443_1000915_pt1 | contig 19232 bp, 17 predicted proteins | sample LauGreBMM110DCMD_2_FD_187571 | JGI IMG/M metagenome (GOLD analysis project Ga0209443, IMG submission 187571) | Freshwater lake microbial communities from Lake Michigan, USA - Su13.BD.MM110.DCMD (SPAdes) (version 2) | ecosystem: Environmental > Aquatic > Freshwater > Lake | place: Lake Michigan... | reverse complement strand
TTCACCTTGAAGGTGGGATTATCAACTATATCAACCAAGTGCGTGACCAAGGATTGGAAAATAATTTCATAGGAAAGAATTTCGTATTCGATGAGCGCCTGGGTGAACGCATCACAGCAGATATTATTTCCCATTGCCATGTATGTGGTAACCCTTGCGATGAACATGTGAATTGCAACAACAGCAGTTGTCATTTGCTCTTCATACAGTGTGAAGCATGCAAGAATGCCCTCAGCGGATGTTGCAGTGAGGAATGCCTTGAAATCATCAAGTTACCCGAGATGGAACAGAAAGAAGCCAGAAAGGGACAGGACAAGGGCCGTAATATTTTCAACAAATCCAAGCAGCGGATGAATGCCCTCTCCAAGGAAAATAAAATATCCTAAGCCAGCGCATTCAATGCGGTAACAACCCTATCATAGGTATCCTCATCAGAAATCTCAGCAGGAGAGAAAGGTTCGCCAATCAGTTTTTCATATAATTCAATGTACCTTCCTGAGATGGTAGCAATCCATTCATCAGACATTTCAGGTACAGTTTGTCCTTCTTTTCCCATAAAACCATTGGCCATCAACCATTCTCTCACAAACTCCTTGCTTAACTGAAGCTGTCGTTCTCCCTTGGATTGTCTATCTTCAAATCCTTCTGCAAAGAAATACCTTGATGAATCGGGGGTATGGATTTCATCCATCAATACTATCTGATTGCCAAGCTTTCCAAATTCATACTTGGTATCCGCCAGAATGAGCCCTTGATGTGCAGCAATTGTCTTACCTCTTTCAAACAAGGCGAATGTGTATTTTTTCAGGACTTCCCATTCTTCATTTGTCGCAAGCCCCTGTGCAATAATTTCTGGTTCGCTGATGTCTTCATCATGGCCAGCAGCAGCTTTTGTTGATGGCGTAATCAAGGGAATGGGGAAAAAATCATTTTCCTTAAGGCCATCTGGCATGACTTGGCCACATAATATTCTGCCTGATTGGTATGTTCGCCAGGCATGACCAACCAGGTTACCCCTTATAACCATTTCTATTTTGAAAGGAGTACAAAGATGGCCAATCGATACATTGGGAGCTGGAACATCCATCAGCCAATTGGCGCATATATCTTTGGTATTGCTTAACATATATGCTGCTATCTGGTTCAAAACCTGTCCTTTATATGGAATAGGCCTTGGTAAAATTACATCAAAAGCGGATATCCTGTTGCTGGCCACCATTACCAAATATTGATCACGAATGCTGTACACATCCCTCACTTTACCTGAATAAAATGAAGTTTGGTTAGGGAAGTTAAATGGGTTCATACCACTAAATTAGATTCAGTGACTGAAACTTCCAATTTTAAACAGTCTTAACATTAGGCTATTTTAGTTGTTTGAAAATTTGTTAATGATATTAACAATGCCTATTTTGGATCTAAATTGATTAAAACTACTGCTTATGAAAAGATTAGCTTGCTATGCAGCATTCCTACTGTTGATGCTGCCGGCTATTGTTAACGCGCAAAATGTTATTATAACCGGAAATGTGAAGAGCGCTTCTGGAGGTGAGTCATTGGGCTCAGTTTCAATTACCCTCAAGGGAAACTCCAATGGAACGTTTACCGACAACAAAGGTAACTTCCGTCTCAGTTTGCCCTCAAATACCAAATTTCCTGTTAGCGTCCTTTTTTCTTCTATTGGTTATGCGATCACTGAAGTAAGTGTTGCTGCCGCCGGTGAAATGAAATCAGTTTCATTGAATCCTACTTCCACTTTGGGTGAGGAAGTTGTTGTTTCTGCCACAAGAACTCCAACTAAAATCCTTGAATCGCCTGTTTCTATCGAACGTATAAGTCTTGCTTCCATCAGGAATTCACCTTCTGCAGACTATTTTGATATGGCAACCAACCTGAAAGGTGTAGACATGGTTGCATCAAGTTTAACCTTCAAAACAGTTACCACCAGAGGTTTTTCTGGTAGTGGTAATACAAGGTTCACACAGATTGTTGATGGAATGGACAATCAGGCACCAGGTTTGAACTTTTCTGTGGGTAGCATTGCCGCACTGAATGAACTCGATGTTGAAAGCATGGAGCTTTTGCAAGGTGCCTCATCTGCTCTCTATGGACCAGGTGGTATGAATGGTACTTTGTTGATCAACAGCAAAGATCCTTTCAAATACCAAGGGCTTTCATTCCAAATGAAGAATGGTATGATGCATACGGATGGCAAATACCGTGATCCGGCACCTTATTACAATTGGGATGTTCGTTATGCCAAAAAAGTTTCTGATAAGTTTGCATACAAATTCACTGCAGGTATTATCCAAGCTAAAGATTGGCTTGCCGCAGACAACAGAAACATCAACAGGGCACCTGGAATTGGTTTGAATACCGTTATTGCTGGAACGCGCAATACTGATCCCAACTATGATGGGTTGAACGTTTACGGAGACGAAACCAACCTTGATTTGAATCTTGTCCTCAATGGTATTGCAGGTCAGGCGCCTTTTTTGGCTCCCTATATTTCTACATTGACAGGATCTCCTAACATGGTTTCAAGAACAGGTTATGCTGAAAAAGACGTGACCAATCCTAACACCGTCAATTTCAAATTGGGCGGTTCTTTGAACTATAAGCTTACCAATTCCATTGAAGCAATCCTTTCTGCCAATTGGGGAACTGGAAATACTGTTTACACAGGAAGTGAGCGTTATTCTATTCTTGACTTTAAATTAGGACAGTATAAACTTGAATTCAAGCACAAGAACTGGATGTTGAGGGCCTATACAACACAAGAAAATGCTGGTCAGTCATACAACACTACTGTTACAACCCGACTGTTCAATGAAGCATGGAAGCCATCACTTCAGTGGTATACTGAATATGGTCAGGCTTTCCTTGGTGGAAAGTTGAATGGCATGTCTCATATTGACGCACACAACATGGCCCGTTCTTTAGCAGATGCTGGAAGACCAATCGCAGGAACTGCACAGTTTCAGTCTCTCTATGATCCTATACGGATGAAGCCTATCTCTAAAGGTGGTGGCAGATTGATCGATAGAACCAATTTATATGCAGTTGAAGGTCAATACAACCTCAGTGAGTTGACTGGAAAGTTTGCAGAAGTATTGGTTGGTGGTAATTTCAGGAGATTTTTACTCAATTCTGAAGGAACTTTGTTTGCTGATTCTGCCAACAAAATCCCTATCAACGAATACGGTGCATATGTTCAGCTTGCCAAAGGTTTTGCCAAAGACCTGATCAAGTTTACCGTTTCTGGTCGATTTGATAAGAATGAAAACTTCAAAGGTCGATTCACCCCAAGGGCCACCATGCTCTTTAAAGTGGCAAAAGACAACCACCTCAGGTTCTCTTACCAAACAGCCTATAGATTCCCATCTACCCAACAACAATACATCAATCTTGCGGTGGGTGGAGCCATCCTTTCAGGTGGCGTCCCTGCCATGAAAGATTTCTATAAGGTAACTACCAATCCCGTTTACTCCGTTGCTGCTCTCGGTGCAGGACAGTTGAAAGTCCAGGATCTTCCTGAATTCAACCCTGAGTCGGTAACTTCATTTGAATTGGGTTACCGTGGATTGCTTGCCAATTCAAGGTTATTGGTAGATGCTTATGCATATATAGGGAACTATCAGGATTTCATCACCCGGGTAATTGTTGCGCAATCAATCAGGAGTACACCAAGCCCTGCAGATGTGCTCAATGCTGCTACAAGAAGAATTATTTCTTTCCCGATCAATTCACCAACTCCTGTAAAAACTTCAGGATTAGGTCTATCATTGGAGTATAAATTCAAAAAAGGTTTCTACGTAAACTCCAATTTTTCAACAGATCGTTTGGGCGAAGTTCCGAATGGCTATATCACTTATTTCAATGCACCTAAGTACAAGGCTAATGCAATATTTGGAAATAATGGTTTAGGGAAAAATAAGCGCATTGGATTTAATTTTGTTTATCGATTCCAGTCTGAGTTTGCTTATACAAGTGAGCTTGGCAATGGGGATGTTCCAGCTTATCAAGTTGTTGATGCTCAGATCAGCTACAAATTACCTGCCATCAATTCTGTTTTCAAATTGGGTGCCAATAACTTGTTCAACCAATACTATATCACCGCATTGGCCAATCCATCCATCGGTGGCTTGTACTATGTATCTTTTGGGTATAACATTTTTTAATTGGTCAGCACAAATCATTGAAATAAAAAAAATATCATGAAAAAAATATACAATTCACTCAGGTTTATCCTTCCACTGATCTTGCTGGTAGTGGTAGCATCAACTTCTTGCAACAAGGACGTTCCAGCCGCAATGCCTATCGTTCCAACAATGGCTGGCAGTACCATTGGAGACATTCTGAATACCAATCCTAATTTTTCAATCCTCAAGGCAGCTGTTACAAAGGCGGGCATGATGGCAGCAGTTTCAGACAAAAACAATGTTTTTACTGTTTTTGCACCCAGTGATGCGGCATTTACCTTGTCTGGCATTCCATTGGCCGCTATCAACGCACTTCCAGCGGCTACAGTAACCAGCATTGTGCAATACCATGTCATTCCAGGCCGAAAATTGATGTCGTCTGCTGTACCCACAACATTCCCCAATGTACAGATGCCAACATCTTTCATCATCCCTGCCCCAAATACAAGTCCATTGGTAAGGTTCAGCAGTTTCCCTTCCAAAAGAGGTGACAGGGTTTGGGTAAATAATATCCCTGTAGTTACTCCAGATGTTGATGCTGCCAATGGTGCTATTCACGTAACTGCTGCAGTTGTAGCACCTCCAACAAGGGTGTTGTTGGACACTATCTCTCGAGAAACTGATATGTCCTATCTTGTTGCTGCCATCCTCAGGGCTGATGTTGGTGTACCAACTGGTTCACGTTTTCAGGATTATCTTGCCAATCCTTTGGCTAATTTTACTGTGATGGCTCCAACCAATACAGCATTTATGGCATTGTTCACAGCCCTTAGATTACCTGTTTCTCCTGCTTCATTTGGATTGCTTCCTACAGCCACGGTTCGTGGAATTGTTGCTTACCATGTATTGATGGCACGTGCTTTTTCACCAAATCTTCCCACTGGAGCAACACCTGTACCAACGCTTCTGTCTGCTTCATTGCCTACAGCTCCATTGTTGACAGTTGATGCAACCCAAGGTGTCAAAGGGTTTAAAAACCCAACCTATTCAAAAATTACAGCAGTTGATAGGCATGCCATCAATGGTGTATACCACAAAATTGATCAGGTGCTTCTGCCTCAATAGATTTTAGTATCAATAAAAAAAGACCGGTCTCAAATGAGCCGGTCTTTTTTTTATGTAGATCAATAAATTTTTAAAATCATGCACGTTAAACGTTGAACCTAAAATGCATGATGTCTCCATCTTGAACGATATAGTCTTTGCCCTGCACTGCCATTTTACCGGCTTCTTTACAGGCCGCTTCTGATCCAAGGGTAGTAAAGTCTGCATAGCCGATTACTTCTGCCCTGATAAAACCTTTTTCAAAATCAGTATGGATCACGCCAGCAGCCTGTGGCGCCAGCATCCCTTTGGTTATGGTCCAGGCCCTGACTTCCTGTACACCCGCTGTAAAATAAGTAGCCAGGTTGAGCAGTTTATACGTTGATCGGATCAGCCTTACCACACCACTCTCAGAAAGTCCGAGGTCATTTAGGAACATCATCCTGTCGTCATAGCTTTCCATCACAGCAATCTCACTTTCAATGGCTGCGCTGACAAAAAGAATTTCAGCATGTTCCAGCTTGATGGCTTCTTTCACCTGTTCGGTAAATATGTTTCCTGTAACAACACTTTTCTCATCAACATTGCATACATAAATGACCGGTTTGATGGTCAGCAAAAACATATCGTTGATGTATTTCTCTTTTTCATCGTCACTTATTTCGAATGCACGGACATTTTTTCCCTGGTCAAGATGGTTCTTAAGCGCCCTCAAAACTTCAATGCCCCTCAATATTTCTCGATCGCTGCTTTTGGATAGTTTTTCTGATTTGGAAAGTTTTTTCTCTACACTTTCAAGGTCTTTCAACTGCAGCTCAGTATCAATCACTTCTTTGTCTCTTACCGGATTTACACTGCCATCCACATGAATGACATTGTCATCCACAAAGCACCTGAGCACATGAATAATGGCATCAGTAGCCCGGATATTGCCCAGGAACTGGTTTCCCAATCCTTCGCCCTTGCTGGCGCCCTTGACCAATCCGGCGATATCGACAATTTCTACGTTGGTTGGAACCACCTTCTGCGGTTTTACTATCTTTTCGAGTTCAATGAGCCTGTCATCCGGAACAGTAATTACTCCGATATTGGGTTCGATGGTGCAGAAAGGAAAATTCGCCGCTTGTGCTTTTGCACTGCTAAGTGCATTAAATAGGGTTGATTTTCCTACATTTGGTAATCCGACAATGCCAGCCTGTAATGCCATAGTTTTAATTTTGCGTGGCAAAGATAGTGTGAATGATGCGATAAGGGCATCCTTTGTTGGAATAACATTCAAAGCAATCACCCACCAATGGCGTTAAATTATATCTGGTTCTTTTTTTTCATCATCGCTTTTGCCATTGCTTTATGGAAATGGATAATCACAGGTGATCCCCTTATTTTTAAAACTGTTACAGAAGGTATTTTCAAGTCAGCCAATGATAGTGTAGACCTTTCATTCAAGCTGATTGGCATCATGACATTGTTCCTTGGATTCATGAACATAGGGGAGAAGGCAGGGGCCATTCGCTTTCTTTCTAAACTTGTTGCCCCTTTTTTCAGCAAATTATTTCCCGAAATTCCGCCCAAGCATCCGGCCTACGGTCACATGATGATGAATTTTTCAGCCAATTTACTGGGGCTGGACAATGCCGCAACTCCCTTTGGCCTAAAAGCCATGGAAAGTCTTCAAACCCTGAACCCCAGAAAAGAAACAGCCAGCAACGCCCAAATCATGTTTTTGGTACTGCACGCCTCAGGCCTCACCTTGATTCCCATCAGCATCATCGCCATGAGGGCCTCAGTTACCCCTCCAGCCGCCAATCCAACAGATATATTTATCCCCTGCATGATTGCCACCTTTGCCGCCACAGTGGCTGCCCTTACCATTGTATCCATCAGGCAAAAAATAAATCTTCTTCAGCCGGTCATACTGGCTTGGATTGGAGGTATTTCATTGCTCATCGGACTTTTGATTGCCTACCTCAAGATATTCCTGTCTCAGGTGCAAATCGAATCCTTTTCTACGGTATTGAGCAATGGACTGATTCTCTTAATTTTTCTTGTCTTCTTGACTGGAGGGATTTTTAAAAAAGTGAATGTCTTTGAGGCCTTTATTGAAGGCGCCAAAGGCGGCTTTGAGATTGCCATCAAGATTATTCCTTATTTGGTTGCGATGCTTGTTGCCATCAGTGTATTGCGTACTTCTGGTGCTTTTGAATTCATCACCGATGGAATGAAAACACTATTTTCTTTTATGGGGATGGATACGCAATTTGTTTCGGCACTTCCAACGGCCATGATGAAACCACTGAGTGGCAGTGGCTCCAGGGCCATGATGGTAGACACCATGACAACCTATGGTGCTGATTCTTTTGCCGGCAGGTTATCGGCTATTTTTCAAGGAAGCAGTGATACTACTTTTTATGTAATCGCTGTCTACTTTGGATCAGTGGGTATAAAAAATACCCGCTATTCGATACCAAGCATGTTATTGGCCGACTTGGTGGGTATTGTAACTGCTATTTTTGTTGCTTATCTCTTTTTCGGAAATTGACCATGAACATCATTCTAAAAGATATTAAACTGTTTGGTTACCATGGGGTTCACCCTTTGGAAAACAGTTGTGGCACTGATTTTATTATAAATATTGTTGTAGGGATGGACACCAAACAACCCATTAAAACATTGACAGATACCATCGATTATGCTGCTGTATACAGTTTGATGAAGCTGGTTTTTTCAACACCAGAGCAATTGTTAGAAGTGGTGGCAGAAAAAATATTCATCGCCATTGCAGAAAATTTTCCGCTTGCTGCTGAAATTGAAATCAGTATCCTCAAATCAAATCCTCCGATGGATGGATTTATGGGTCAGGTTGGTGTACGCCTAAAAAAGCGAACAAATGAAATATAACTACCTCGTCTCGCTATTGTTACTGACCACTGTTCATTTGTTTGCACAACAATCTCCATTGATTGATGAAGCAAGAATGTTGGAACGCCAGTTCAAGACCATGGATGCCATCAAAAAATACGAGTCATTGGTGGCCAATGATCCTGCCAACATTCCCGTTCTTGTCCGTTTGTCTGAGTTGTATTGCATGGAGGGACAATCCATTGCCAAGGAAGTAGAAAGCAAGTCTATGTATATGCTCGCCAGTAAATATGCTGAAAAAGCAATTGCCCTTGACTCCAACAGGGCAGATGTTCAATATGCCAATGCCATGGTCATCGGTAAAATGATTGAATACGCGTCTATCAAGGATAAAACAAGGCTAACCATGCAACTTCGAGAAAAGACAGATAAAGCATTGGCCATCGATCCCAATTTCACTAAAGCCATCTACACTTTAGCAAAATGGCATGATGAAGTGGCTGCATTGAATCCTGCTGCAAGGGCGGCGCTCAAATTCATGAACAAGGGCTTTCCTGCTGCATCTGCGGAAGAAGCCATCACGCTTTATGAAAAAGCCCGTAAATTAGATCCTGGTTTCATTGTGAATAACCATGATCTGGCCATGGCCTATAAAAAAATGGGAAAATCCTTGCAAGCGATTGAACTGCTCAACTATCAGCTGAAATTGCCTGCAAAGACCAAAGAAGACCAGGAAATAAAATTCAAGTCAAAACAATTGTTGGAAAGCTTAAAATAAATCAATTCTCAATTCACAGGTATGGTAAAGAAACACTCAATCGCTTTATTCGTTTTAATGTGTTCATTCACGGTTTCATTTGCTCAGGATCAGGGGAACCCCGTTTCCAAGTATGATGCCAATGAACTTTTCAATCCTCTTTTTTACAAAGATTATGGTAGCCTTATCCGGGCAGGGAATGGGGAGCCTGGTAAGGGCTATTGGCAAAATAAGGCTGATTACAAGATCAGTGCTGAATTGAATGACCAGAACAACCAAATTACTGGATCAGTAACCCTGACCTATTCCAACAACAGCCCCCACAGCCTTAATTTCCTCTGGTTTCAACTGGATCAGAACCTTTTTAATCCCAATTCAAGGGGTTTTGCCAAACTTCCTGTCAATGGCAGAAGCAGGTATGGCAATGCAGCAACTCCATTTGAGGGCGGTTATCAAATTAAATCAGTGAAGATTATTTCATCCACAGGAGGAAAGTCTACAGAAACGGTTGTTGAACCTGAAATCACAGATACCCGCATGAGGGTTGACCTTCCAAAACTATTGAAGGCAGGTGGAGACAAAGTAGTGGTAAAGGTAGACTATGCGTATACCGTTCCTGAATATGGTGCAGACAGAACAGGTATCCTCAAAAATGCTGATGGCAATATTTATGCCATTGCACAATGGTATCCCCGTATTTGTGTTTTCGATGATATCCAAGGCTGGAATACACTTCCTTACCTGGGCGCAAGCGAATTTTATCTTGAGTATGGAAATTTTGACGTTTCGATTACCGCACCGGCCAGTCATGTTGTAGTTGCCTCAGGAGACCTGCTCAATCCTTCAGAAGTGATGACCGCTGAACAATTGAAAAGATACCAGAAAGCCCACAAAAGTGATGAAACAGTGATGATCAGGAGCAAGGAAGAAATCAAAGATCCCTCTTCAAGGCCTTCATTGGCAAAGCTTACCTGGAAGTATTCTATTGCCAATTCAAGGGATTTTGCTTGGGCATCTTCAACTTCATTCATCTGGGACGCTGCAAGGATTAATCTCCCCAGCGGTAAAAAAGCGTTGGCACAATCTGTTTACCCCAGCAGCTCGGATGGTAAAAATGCCTGGGGAAGAAGTACCGAATACACCAAGGCGAGCATTGAAAACTATTCCAAAAGATGGTTTGAATACCCTTACCCCATTGCTACCAATGTTGCCAGCAATATTGGCGGAATGGAATATCCCGGTATCGTATTCTGTGGTTCTACTGCAAAAACGGGTGGTCTCTGGGGTGTTACCGATCATGAGTTTGGACATACCTGGTTTCCCATGATTGTAGGAAGCAACGAAAGAAAATATGGCTGGATGGACGAAGGTTTCAACACTTTTATCAATGATATAGCATCCCAGGACTTTAACAATGGAGAATATGCTTCGAAAGAAGCCAATGCGCATGCCATGTCCAAATTCTTGTACAGCGACAGGTCAGAATCCATCATGAAAACGCCAGATGCTTTGAAAGAGGCCAACATTGGGCTTTCACTCTACATGAAGCCAGGTTTTGCACTTACTTTGTTGAGAGATCAAATCGTAGGCCCCAAAAGATTCGATTCAGCGTTTAAAAAATACATCCGTGATTGGTCTTTCAAACATCCTTCTCCCTGGGATTTTTTCAGGAGCATGGAAAATGGAGTAGGAGAGGATTTAGGATGGTTTTGGAAAGCCATGTTTCTTGAAAACTGGAGATTGGATCAGGCCATCATCAATGTAGAGTACCAGGGTAACAATGCTAAAAATGGTGCCATTATTACCATTGAAAACATGGAAAAAGCAGCCATGCCAGTTGTGATCGAGTATGAAACTGTTTCCGGAAACAAGGGAAGGGTTAAACTTCCCGTTGAAATTTGGCAGAATGGAGGTATTTTCAAAACAAGGATTCGGGTAAATGAAGAGTTGATGAAGGTGACGATTGATCCTGACAAGGTTTTCCCTGATTATAACAGTGAAAACAATACCTGGACAGCTAAAAAACAATAAACTGGATTTTTTGGGGATAAATGTCTGATTTATCCCCAAAATCATATAATTTTGCACTCCTTTCGGTTTAAACACTGAAAGCTATTCCCATAAGGTTCCATAAGTTCTTCGTCTGTTCGAAGGCACCAGCAGGGGTAAATTTAAAATTAATGTCATGCCAAAAGTTAAAACCCATTCAAGGGCCAAAAAAACTTTTAAGATCACCGGCAGCGGAAAGATCACTTTCAGAAAGGCCACAAGAGGTCACTTGCTCACCAAGAAAACCAACAAACGCAAACGTTCCCTTCGCGTTCAAGGTGTTGTTCATCATGCCAATCTTGATTTCGTAAAAAGACTCCTTCGCCTTAAATAAGGCTTATCTCATTATTTCAAATTTAAACTCATTACAATATGCCACGTTCAAAAAATGCGGTAGCCTCCAGGGCCCGCAAAAAAAGAATTCTTAAGCAGGCGAAAGGATTCTACGGAAAAAGGAAAAATGTTTATACAGTAGCCAAAAACGTTCTCGAGAAAGGCCTTACCTATAGCTATGTTGGTCGTAAACTCAAGAAGAGAGACTACCGCAGTCTCTGGATTGTACGTATCAATGCAGCTGTCAGGGAAGAAGGAATGAAATATTCTGAGTTCATCAACAAGCTTAAGATTAAAGGAATTGAACTTGACCGTAGAATGCTTGCTGAACTTGCCATGAACAATCCTGAGTCCTTCAAGCAATTGGTTGATTCTGTAAAATAGTATATGCTGATACAACCAGTAAGCCGGATGTCAAATAAACATCCGGTTTTTTATTGTATGATGATGAAAAAAATTAATTTTGTCATTCATTGCAATTCAACAACATAAACAGCCCGAATCGATAAAATGAGCAATACCTATACAGACCTAGTCAAACAGACGTTTTATTTTCCTCAGGAAGGATTTGTGACAAAAGATGGATATCTCTATTTCAATGATCTTGATTTGAAGGCCATCATTGACAAGTATGGTACCCCTCTGAAACTCACCTATCTTCCTAAGATAGGCTCACAGATCAACAAGGCCAAGGACTTATTCCAGAAGGCATTCAAGAAACACAATTACGAGGGTAAATACCATTATTGCTATTGCACCAAAAGTTCTCATTTTTCATTTGTGGTGGAAGAGGCCTTACAGCATGATATTCACCTGGAAACTTCTTTTGCTTATGATATTGAAATCATCAATAACCTGTTCAAAAGAAAAAAGATTAGCAAAGATACTTTTATCATTTGCAATGGTTTCAAACAGAAATCATATACATCCCGTATTTCCCGATTGATCAACACAGGGTTTAAAAACGTTATACCCATCCTTGACAACAAAGAAGAGCTTGACCGTTACAAAAGGGGCGTCAGGGTTCCCTTTAAGTTAGGAATCCGTGTTGCCGCTGAGGAAGAACCCAATTTCCCCTTCTATACCTCCCGTCTTGGATTCAGGCCCAAAGATATTTTGGAGTTTTATGTAGACCAGATAGAAGGATACGAAGAGAAATTTCAATTGAAGATGCTGCATATTTTCCTGAACAAGGGAATAAAGGATGATATCTATTATTGGAGTGAATTGAACAAGGTCATCAATCTTTATTGTCAGTTAAAAAAGATATGCCCCGAATTGGATTCCATCAATATCGGTGGAGGCTTCCCCATCAAGCATTCATTGGGCTTTGAATATGATTATGGTTTCATGATCAATGAAATAGTAGGTACAATCAAAAAAGCCTGTAAAAAAGCCAGGGTTCAAATGCCTAATATTTTTACGGAATTTGGAAGCTTTACCGTTGGCGAAAGCATGGCGCATGTATATTCAGTGTTGGCGGAAAAAGTACAGAATGACAGGGAAATCTGGTACATGATCGACTCTTCCTTCATCACAACCTTGCCAGATACCTGGGGAATCGGGGAGAAATTCCTCATGCTGCCCATCAATAAATGGCAGAATGAGTACCAAAGGGTTGTCTTGGGTGGACTCACCTGCGACAGCCATGATTACTATGATTCTGAGGAGCACATCAATGAAGTGTTTTTGCCCAAGATTACTGGAGATGATTCAAAAGAGCCGTTATATCTTGGTTTCTTCCACACAGGGGCTTATCAAGACCAGATCAGTGGATATGGTGGAATCAAGCATTGCATGATTCCATCGCCAAAACATATCATTGTAGGAAAGGACAAGCATGGAAAACTGCACGATTGGGTGTATGCAAAGGAACAAACTGCCCAGAGCATGCTCAAGATTCTCGGTTACCAATAGTTCAACAATACTTAGTTGACCTTGAGCTTGTATTTCTTGTTCACCTTGGGATTGTTGAAGTATTTTTCAGCATCCTCCTGGGAGTAACGAGGGTCAAATTCTACCAATGGCAGGTCAACCAATTGTAACTGGGATTGCTTTAGTTCATCCCGAAGTTTTTTTGTTTTGGCCAGAATTTCAGGATCCCTGTCGCCAATGATCATGTTCTCAGTCATCATATAATCAAGCCTTTTAATGGTTGACCTGACCTGTGAGGCCGTATTTTGTTCCTGAACCTTGTTCGGTGAAACGGCTTCTTTTACGGGAACCAATGTAAGACCTACAGAAGGAAGTACTTTACCCATATTTTTTGCCCCTATTGATGTTCCAGTACTGGAGATGATGGTACCCAACATGGCTGTCGATGAACCGGTAATGTCAAAACTTGTTCTTGTATTTTTTGTTTTTTTGATATTGGTGCTGATAACAAAAAAGGTCAATTTAAGGTTGGTGATATATTTTTTCATTTCATTGGTCACCTGCAAATTTTCCTGGTTTTTTTGAGGGTAGTTGATACCGGGCCTGATAAAAACCCTGATTGTAGCAGTATCACTGTTTCTGAACTTATCAGTTCCAATGAATTGAAGCACCAGAATCTTCTGGCGGGCAGTATCATTATCGCGGATAAAATCATACGGAACCATCCAGCCAAATTCATCGTTGCATGTATTGACTGATTTGAAATTGCTGATGGGAAGGTTGGTGTTGATGGTAATTTGTTCAACAGGAAAGGTACCGGTCTCACACTGAACCCTGAATTTAATCGAATCACCCTCATCAAGAAGTACGGTGTTGCCAATGGTTGGTTTCAACCTGGATACAACCACCTCAGTGCTGTAAAACATGATGGTAAAACCTGACTCAATGCGATCTTTAGCATCCCTCAGGTTCTGTACACCTACTTCAACCTTGTAAGGGATGTCATATTTAAGTTTTCCGCTTTTGAAATATGATTTTTCAGCCTTAAAATAAAGCAAACCAGTATTCTTATCTATTTTAACACCGATAGGAGCGTTTTTCAGGTACCAAAAATAGAATTCAGAAGGTTTGTTGATTTGGAGGTCATACATCAAAGTAGAGTCCACCTGAAGGGTGAAAAAAGGATTCAGGTTGATTATCCTGAGCACCGAGTCCAGGTTGATGGGTTCTGGAGGAACTGGCAACAGGGTATCCTGCTTTACAATAAGGCTATCCTGCTTGACAATAAGGGTATCCTGCTTGACAATAAGGGTGTCTTGCTTGTTTTCCTGGGAAAATGCAGTTCCAGTATGGAAAAAGACTATAAGAACAACCAGTATTCTTTTCAAATCAAACTTTGTTTAAACGAAATTAACTCAAAACCGGCAAATGTGTAACTTCGCATAAAATCTTAACAATATGTATCCAGCAGAAATAGTTATTCCAATGAAAGAGCAACTTACAGAGAATGGTTTTGACGAGCTTTTAACCTCCGCTTCAGTAGATGACATCTTGTCTGCTCCAGGCACAACACTTGTAGTAGTTAACTCTGTTTGTGGTTGTTCAGCAGGCAGTGCCAGACCAGGTGTAATCATGTCTGTAAACAATTCAGCCAAGCGTCCTGACCATCTTACCACAGCCTTTGCCGGTTTTGATATTGCAGCAGTTCAGCGTTTGAGAGAACATCTTTTACCTTATCCTCCCTCTTCACCAGCTGTTGCCCTCTTCAAGGATGGCAAACTGGTGCACATGATTGAAAGACATCAGATCGAAGGAAGACCGGCCCAGATGATTGCACAAAATCTCATGGCAGCCTACGAAGAATATTGCAATTGATTGTATGTATCCCAACCTTTATTTTTTCCTGAAGGAAGTCCTGGGTATTGAACCCTGGGGCTTTACCCAGTACATCAATACTTTTGGACTACTGGTAGCCATTGCCTTTGTTGTTGCTGCTGTAATTCTCTCAAAAGAGTTGAAACGCAGGGAACAGTCAGGACTTCTTTCACCAATGGAAGAAACCATCGTTGTGGGAAAGAATGCCAGCAAGTCAGAACTGTTGTTCAACTTGGTTTTTGGATTCATTGTCGGGTATAAAATATTGGGCGTTTTCCTCAATGACAGCCAGGTCAACCCTCAGGATTATATTTTTTCTTCGAAAGGCAGCCTTGTAGGAGGATTGATCCTGGGTGGCCTTTTTTCATGGTTAAAATACCATGAAAAGAAGAAACAAGCCTTGGCAAAACCAGAGGAAAGAAAAGTAAAGGTTTATCCCCATGAAAGGGTTGGTGATATCACGGTATATGCCGCGATTACTGGTTTCATCGGTGCAAAAGTTTTTGACAACCTGGAAAATTGGGACAGGTTTATCCAGGATCCTATTGGCAATCTACTGGCACCCAGTGGCCTCACTTTTTATGGCGGATTGATTCTTGCATCCGTAACCATCATTCTTTTTGCTAAGCGTAAGAAGATAGGTATCAGGCATTTGATTGATTCCGCTGCACCCGCATTGATGATTGCCTATGCCATTGGCAGGATGGGTTGTCATTTTTCAGGAGATGGAGACTGGGGTATTTTCAATACTGCCTACAAGGTCAGTGAAACCAATTCGATTGAACTGGCCACCCCTGCTGACTTTGATAAATCCCTTTTGGAATACCCAGAATACACAAGACAACTCGTTGCTGAATATGGCAGCATAGACAATATTCCACATGCTTCTTTTGAAGGTTCCTCAATTCTTCCCAATTGGTTTTGGGCTTACAATTTCCCCCATAATGTTAATGGAGTAGGGGTACCAATGAAAGATTGTGTAGGAAATTATTGTGCACAGCTCAGTCCACCGGTTTTCCCTACTACCTTGTATGAAATCATTGCCACAATATTGCTGTTCATTTTGCTTTGGTCACTGCGGAAAAGAATTGTTGCCCCTGGCAGGATGTTTGGTCTTTATTTGATGCTGAATGGAATTGAGCGTTTTCTTATTGAAAAAATACGTGTCAACTCAACCTATAACCTGTTGGGAATGCATCCCACCCAAGCTGAACTCATATCAGTACTGCTTTTCTTGTTTGGCGCCTGGTTGTGGGTTGATTCAGGACGAAAATTCACCTTAAACACTAAATAGACAACCCATGCCATCATTTGATATCCTCAGTAAAGTAGATCCCCAGTTGTTAGATAACGCAGTGAACATCACTAAGAAAGAAGTAGCCAACAGATTTGATTTTAAAGATGCAGTTGTTGAAATTGATTTCAACAAAAAAGACATGAAACTTGCCTTGGAAACTTCCGATGACATGAAAATGCGTCAGCTCGTTGAGATCCTGATCAACCGTGCCAACAAGCAGGGTATTTCACCCCATGCCTTTGACATGTCCAAAGATTCCTACCAAAGCGGCAAGACCGTGAAACAGGATATTGTTGTAAAAAATGGATTAAAGCAAGAAGATGCCAAAAAAATCAATAAACTGATCAAAGATTCAGGTCTCAAAGTCCAGTCTCAGATCATGGATGATATCTTGAGGGTTACAGGTAAAAAAATCGATGATCTTCAGGATGTTATGCAGGTTTGCAAGACTGCTGAATTGGACTTGCCCCTACAGTTTGAAAACATGAGGAGCTAGTTTTGACCAAACTTATTTTTTAAACGAAAAAACAGTATATTTGCAAATTCATACATGCCATGGCCAAATCCATGCAGTCTAAAAAAACAATACAATGAAACAAGGTATCCATCCAGACAATTACAGATTCGTAGTTTTCAAAGACATGAGTAATGGTACAACATTCCTGACCCGTTCGTCAGCTCAGTCCAAAGAAATGATCAAATGGGAAGACGGCAACGAATATCCTGTTATTAAACTTGAGATTTCCAACACCTCACATCCCTTCTTTACCGGTCAAAACATACTGGTAGACACTGCAGGTAGGATCGACAAGTTCAAAAAGAAATACGCAAAGAAGTAATTTCAACAAACCCTCCACATGGAGGGTTTTTCTTTTGCCTTCAAGGTTGTAGCTTTGTCCTAACAAAATGCCCAAACTCCTTTTACAATACAACGATTTTCAAAAGGATTTCTTTCCACTTACACTCACAAGACCATTTATCGATCTGAGGGTAGGTATTTTAACTGTTGTTGACAAGTGGAAGACAATGGCTTTGTCTCAACATATTGACCTCGATATCATTGCCGAAGACGAATCATCTTCTGCAGACATCATTTGGGATGCCCGGTTTATCCCAAAGATTTCTTTGGATATCAAATCCTTTTTTGAAAAAAATACAAACCCCAACGATTCATTTTTTGCAATCAAAACCCCTTGGGACATTGTTCATCACAATACATCATTGGTATTGGATGACATTCAATTGCTCAAAGAAAATATTGTGACCAATCCACATGGTGAACAGGTGTTAATATCAGGAGTGCATCCATTGCATGTACACCCAACTGCTCGATTGGAACATTGTTGTATCAATACCCAGGAAGGCCCGGTAATGATTGATGAAGACGCATATATCATGCAAGGAGCCATGCTCAGAGGTCCGCTTTATATCGGAAAAAGAACTGTGGTCAAAATGGGAGCGACTTTGTATGCAGGAACCAATATAGGAAATGATTGCACCGTAGGAGGGGAAATAAAAAATACCATTTTACACGCTTACTCAAACAAAGGCCACCATGGTTACCTGGGAGACAGCTATATAGGAGAATGGTGCAACATGGGTGCAGGAACCAGTTGCTCCAACCTGAAAAATACTGCCGGTGAATTGAAGGCATGGAACATGGATACTTCATCTTTCATCAATGCAGGTAAAAAAGCGGGTATTCTCATGGGCGATCATGTAAAAACTGCCATCAATACAAGTTTCAACAGTGGAACGGTGATTGGTGGATTTTCAAATGTCTTTAACCCTACTGACATGTTACCCAAATATATTGCTCCATTTCAATGGGGGATGGAACAGCAGTATGACCTTGAAAAGTTATTGGAAGAAGTTAAGCGCTGGATGATGATGAAAGGACAAGAGCCAACAACATCAGCACTAGAATCAATTAAAACATTTTACCTTAAAACCATTCATCAATGAGAAAACAGATCGCAGCTGCCAATTGGAAAATGAACAATACCCTTGAAGAAGGAACAAAACTTCTCAATGAAATTATCAATTCAAACATACAAGTAAATAATAATCAGTGTGTAATATTCGCTGTTCCCTTTCCTTATTTGGTGAGTGCGAATCAACAGTTGGACAACAAGTCCAATATGTTTGTTGCGGCCCAAAATTGCCATAACAAAACCGCTGGTGCCTATACAGGTGAGGTTTCTGTAGATATGCTGGCATCCATCAATATTCATTATTGTGTGGTAGGGCATAGTGAAAGAAGGGAATACTTTTTAGAATCCAATCAACAATTGGCTGAAAAAGTTGACCGTTGTCTGTCAACAGGTATTACCCCAATATTCTGTTGTGGTGAACCACTCGCCATCAGGGAAAATGATGGTCAAAATGATTATGTGGCTGTGCAATTGAAAGAATCATTGTTTCATCTTGATATTGAAGCCATTCAAAAGGTCGTTATTGCTTACGAACCCATCTGGGCAATAGGTACCGGAAAAACAGCAACATCTGCACAGGCACAAGAAATGCACGCACATATAAGGACTGTAATGGCAAATCAATTTGGTAACGCTATTGCTGACAACATCTCCATCCTTTACGGCGGAAGTGTAAAAGGGGCCAATGCCAATGAGATTTTTTCACAACCAGATGTTGATGGGGGTCTTGTTGGCGGTGCATCTTTGATTGCCACTGAATTCATTCAAATCATCAAGGCTTTGAAATAGGTATTACGGTTGTGTCATTAACTTTTGGGATAAATCAATGAACATGCTTGCTTAATTTATGTTATGATATTCCAAGGCATAGGCATACTTAAAATGACTAACTTTGCACATCTCAATAAACAGTATCACTAATCGTTTTACAGCTGAACCCACTCGATGAAAAAAATCAGGAATTTCTGCATCATTGCGCATATCGATCATGGTAAATCTACTTTGGC
>Ga0209443_1000913_pt1 | contig 19268 bp, 16 predicted proteins | sample LauGreBMM110DCMD_2_FD_187571 | JGI IMG/M metagenome (GOLD analysis project Ga0209443, IMG submission 187571) | Freshwater lake microbial communities from Lake Michigan, USA - Su13.BD.MM110.DCMD (SPAdes) (version 2) | ecosystem: Environmental > Aquatic > Freshwater > Lake | place: Lake Michigan... | reverse complement strand
AAAGAAGAGTTGGCTACTCAAATCAGCGGCATCAAAGACATGCTGAAAGATTCTGATGCAGACGGCGTTCCTGATTACCTTGACAAAGAGCCTAATACTCCTGCTGGAGCTAGAGTGAGTTCTTCTGGATCAACTCTTGACTCTGATGGTGATGGTACACCTGATCACTTGGATAAGTGTCCATTCCAGCCAGGAGCTGCAGCTACTAACGGTTGCCCTACTGAAGTAACTAGAGACGAAATAGATTACACTAGAAAAGCAATAAATGAAGGTTATGTGAACGTTTATTTTGCATTCGACAGTGACAAGCCATTGGGTTATTCAGTAAGCGCAGCTCAATACATCTCCAACTTCTTGAAGAGAAATCCAGGTGTGAAAATTGAAGTTAAAGGTTACGCAGATGAGTTAGGTTCAGAAGGCTACAACATGAAACTTTCTGAAAGCAGAGCAAAATCAGCTTACGAATTGCTAATAGCTTCAGGTGTAGATGCTTCTCGAGTATCTTACAAAGGATACGGTGAAGATACCTCAGTTGACAAGTCGTCTGCAGATGCAAGACAACTATCAAGAAGAGCAAGTTTCGAATTGAAGTAATTAACTCTTCTAACAGATATAAGAAGGCTGGATTTTATCCAGCCTTTTTTTTTGTCAGATAGATCCAAGATTTTCTGTTTCACTTTTTATTCGCCGGTAATCCTTTTTAAAAATATACTGCCTCCAAAGTACGTTGTACCTACTCTTTCAATCTTTTTAGGTAGATTGAGTCATGTTTATTCTTTCAGAACATCCTTCCATCGCTACCCAGTTTTTGGCAGAACTACGAGACGTCCATATTCAAAAGGATCGGATGCGGTTTCGGAAAAATTTGGAGCGCTTGGGTCAATTGCTCGCGTACGAGGTATCAAAAACCTTAGCATACCAAAGCATCGAAGTCAAGACCCCTTTGGAAAGCACCCAGATGTCGGTTCCTTCAGATCAGGTGGTGTTGGTCGCTGTCTTACGTGCCGCACTGCCTTTTCACCAAGGATTTTTGACTTTTTTTGACCAGGCAGAAAGTGGATTTATTGGTGTATTCCGCCAGGAGAGTGATGAGAAAATAGAAGTACAGCTGGGTTACCATGCCAGCCCAAATCTTGACAACAAAGTATTGATTCTCGTAGATCCCATGCTCGCCACTGGGCAGTCCTGCGTAGCTGCTTTAGAGACCCTTTTGCAATACGGAACGCCAAAAGCCATCCACTTGGCCGCAGCATTTGCAGCACCAGAAGGGGTGCAACACCTGGCTACCCACCTTAAGGTGCCCTATTCGTTGTGGCTAGGAACCCTTGATGAGAAACTCAACGCCAAGTCCTACATCGTACCTGGCCTTGGAGATGCAGGAGATTTAGCCTTTGGCGAGAAGCTGTAAATAACAATTCATAAAAGCCATCGATCCTTGTATTGTTAGCCAATAGCCATCAATTAGGGAACTTTTCCAGCAGAGAAAAGAAACAAAGTGAAATCTATTCCCCTTACCTTTGCTCTTTGTTTTGCAACAATCCGTAGCATGCAAACCCCAAATATTCACTCCAAACAGATTACTATTCCAAGATGAGCGAAGCCTTTTTTACCTTTTTTGGAATTTACTTGCTTTGCCTAATCAAGTTTTTTGCTGGCCCCATTCTGGGCGCTGCAGCAGGATATAGTCCCTGGGAGATTATAGGAGTCAGCGTTTTGGGGATGATGACCAGTGTCACCTTTTTTACCTTTCTAGGTACACGCGTAAAGCAGTACCTTCAAGCGAGAAGCACCAAACAAAAGAAGGTATTCACCAAAAAAAATCGGCGAATTGTGCGAATCTGGAGTTCCTATGGGGAAATAGGGATTGCTGCACTGACACCTATTTTACTCACCCCTATTGGAGGAACTTTGATCCTGGTATCCTTCGGATCAGACAAAAAGAAAATCCTACTTTACATGCTAATAAGTGGACTCATCTGGGGGGTAATCTTCAGTTTCTCCATCGAATGGTTATTGCAATTTCCCCCAATTAGCGCCTTACTTCGGTAACTCCTCATCCGGAAGCATCTCAATATCTTGAATCAAGACCCGCTTTGCTATTTCTTGACCGGTCAAGGTCGCAGCTAAGCCTCCCATAGCCGTTTCTTTGTATCTGCTTTCCATGGATGCACCAACCTCTCCCATCGCTTCAATGCATTCATCCACGGGAATCACGGCACTTACATTGGCCAAGGCTATTTGAGCCGAACTGAATGCAATTGCGGCAGCACTGGCGTTTCGAACGACACAGGGAACTTCTACCAAGCCTGCCACCGGATCACATACAAGACCCAACATACATTGAATCGTGATCGCTACTGCATTAAAAAGTTGGTCCGTCGTACCTTCCAAACAATAGACTATTGCTCCTGCAGCCATCGCAGCGGCCGAACCCGTTTCTGCTTGGCAGCCACCGACTGCGCCGGCCAAACTTGCTTTTTGTTCAATAATTAAGGCTATCCCAGCACCAATTAGTAAGCCTTCACAAATCTTGGCATCTGAAAGGCCATGAATTTCTTGTAAAGTCACCAAAGTGCCCGGAAGGATTCCCGAAGCACCAGCAGTAGGTGCGGCCACTACCCTACCCATGCAGGAATTAACCTCCTTGGCTGCCAAAGCTCTAGAAATCAAGCGCTGGAATTCTGGTGAAAGGACAGTTAAGGGATGGTTATACACTTTCTTAGCGCCGCTAGTAATCATTCCGGAACGAGAATTCATCTCCTCCTCTAAACCTGTCTTTACGGCATCTTTCATTACCTGATAGGCCTTTTGGAGCCCCTGTCGAACCTGTTCTGAAGTTGCCCCTTTTTGGGTAACCTCGTATTCGAGCACCACATCAACTAAGGATAAAGACTGCTCCTCGCAGTATTTTTTCCATCCACTAAAGCTTTCAAATAAAAAAGACATAATTTTTTGGGTTTATTTCTTTCGAAGAATGTGTTAAAAACGCGCTATAAGTTTAAAAGTCAAAGGTGATCGTTTGGATTATTGATGGGTCAAGGCTCAAGGCAACGGGACAAGTGCGGGCAGCATTTTTTAGTTTTTGGCTCATTTCAGTCGAGATAGGCACACCGGACCAATTAAAATTCACCTGTATCTCTTGAATTTTTCTTGGGTAGCTTTGCATGATCTTTGTGATTTCCCAAGAAAGACTCTCTAAGGAAAGGGCTTCTCGCTCCGCAACAATCCCCATAATTGTGACCATACAACTTCCCAAGGCAGCAGCAACCAAATCCGTTGGCGAAAAAGCCTCGCCTTTTCCATTGTTATCTAAGGGTGCATCTGTCAACAGTGCATTTCCAGAAAGAACATGGGTCGCTTGGGTTCTCAAGTTCCCTAGGTACGAACTTTTTATAGTGGGCATAAACTCTTACTTTTAAAATTGAGTTATATAGATATCAAACCAAAATTGGACATTATTTTCGACCAATGCGAATGAGCAAGCTGAATTTCCTGTTCCCTTTAATTTTCTTCCTCCTGGCTATCCCTGCGTTAGCCCAGCGAGAAGATGTGGGCAATTACGAATACGATAGAGAATACCTATTGGGAATTAATAAGAATACCAATGGAGGGATGATCGGTGGTTTTGCCCTGAAAGTAGGAAGCCGGATCGACGATTCACAGTTTGCCTACTTTGGATTAGAACTTGCCAATGTAAAGCACCCCAAAGAAGTACGGTATTCCACCGTTACAGGAAACAATTACATCTTTGGAAAATCTAATTACCTCTACGCCATACGCCCTCACTACGGAAGGGAAATAATTCTTTTTAAGAAAGCTCCTAATCAGGGCGTTCAGGTTTCAGCTCTAGCGGCTGTAGGCCCTTCAATTGGTCTTATTGCACCTTACTTCATTGAGTATGCATTGAATCGAGTAGAAACGGTGGTGGAACCTTATGATCCCGCCATTCATCAAAGTAGGTTTAATATACTAGGAACAGGCCAGCTTTTGGAAGGCGTAGGGCAGTCAAAGCTTGCCATTGGCGCAATGGCAAAAGCAGCACTCCATTTTGAATTTGGGGTTTTTAAAAGCAATGCCACTGGGCTGGAAGTAGGCTACCAGCTAGAAGGATTTCAGAAAAAAATTCCGCTTATCCAGACTGCTGAAAACAAACAACTTTTTCAGTCCGCCTACTTTACTTTATTCTTTGGCTTTAGAAAGTAATTCGAAAAAGCGAGTTTTTGTCAGTCCTAAATTACCTTTGCAATTAATTTTAATCCCATGATTGAATTACCAGTTATCTCTGAAGAAGCCACCAGACGTAAAAAACCCGATTGGCTTCGAGTAAAGCTACCCGTAGGGACCGAATATGCTAAAGTTAGAAAACTGGTAGATCAGCATAAATTACATACCATCTGCGAAAGCGGCAATTGCCCCAACATGGGCGAATGCTGGGGGGCTGGCACCGCAACATTCATGATCTTGGGGAATGTTTGTACCCGATCTTGCTCTTTTTGTGCGGTAGCTACAGGAAAGCCAAACGAGTACGATACGGACGAACCAAGACGTGTGGCTGAAGCAATTCAATTGATGGGCGTAAAACATGCCGTCATCACTTCAGTGAATAGAGATGAGCTTAAAGATCGAGGAGCAGAAATTTGGTATCAAACGGTAATCCAGACAAAAGAACTCTCTCCATCCACAACCATAGAAACACTCATCCCAGATGTGAAAAGCAATTGGGATGCACTCCATCGAATGATTGAAGGTGGTCAAGAAGTAGTGTCACACAACATGGAAACTGTGGGCAGGCTTTATAGAATGGTGCGGCCCCAAGCAAAATACGAGCGCTCCTTAGAACAAATTAAGCGAACCAAAGAAGCAGGTAAGCGCACAAAAACTGGAATTATGCTCGGCCTTGGAGAAACCATGGAGGAGGTCTACCAAGCGATAGATGACTTGGCAGCAAATGGCTGTGATATCCTAACGCTAGGCCAATACCTGCAACCCACAAAAATGCACATTGAAGTAGCGGAATTTATCCATCCCGACACCTTTGCCTTGTACAAGGAAGAAGGACTGCGAAGAGGACTTAAATACGTGGAATCAGGACCCCTTGTCCGATCCTCCTACCATGCAGAACGACATGTTCATGTTTGAATAGAAACAGAAAAGGCCCCGTACATGCGGGGCCTTTTCTGTTTCATTTAGCTAGTGAATTAGCTTGCATATTCTTCTACAGGAATACAACTACAGATCAAATTACGATCTCCATAAGCCGAATCAATTCTTCGTACTGAAGGCCAGAATTTGTTCTCTTTGACGAAAGGAGCAGGGAATACTGCCTTCTCTCTTGAATATGGCATATCCCAAGTTCCAGTCAAGACCATTGTGGCGGTATGCGGTGCGTTTTTAAGCACGTTTTCAACCTTATCGGCTCTTCCATCTTCGATTTCTCTGATTTCTTCACGAATGGCAAGCATCGCATCACAGAATTTGTCCAATTCTGCTTTGGTTTCTGATTCTGTAGGCTCTATCATCAAGGTACCTGCCACTGGGAAGGACACCGTAGGTGCATGGAATCCATAGTCCATTAAGCGCTTGGCGATATCTTCTACCTCCACTCCTACTTCTTTGAAGGAACGGCAATCCACGATCATTTCGTGAGCCGCTCGCCCTTTTGAACCCGTGTAAAGCAATGGATAATTTCCACTTAATCGCTCCTTGATGTAATTAGCATTCAAGATGGCCATTTGCGTAGCGCGCGTAAGTCCATCGCCTCCCATCATAGAGATGTAGGCATAGGAGATCGGAAGAATACTAGCACTGCCATAAGGAGCGGAAGAAATCGAAGTTATGGCATGCTCACCTCCAGTTTTTACCAAGGGATTACTTGGAAGGAAAGGAGCCAAGTGGGCAGCTACGCAAATTGGACCCATGCCAGGTCCTCCTCCACCGTGAGGGATACAGAAGGTCTTGTGTAAGTTGAGGTGGCAAACATCAGCACCAATTCTACCTGGGGAAGTTACTCCAACCTGAGCATTCATGTTGGCACCGTCCATATACACTTGACCTCCATAGGAATGGATGGTCGCACATATTTCTTGAATTGCCTCTTCAAATACGCCGTGGGTAGAAGGGTAGGTCACCATCAAGCAAGAAAGTTCTCCTGCATGTTCCTCAGCTCTAGCTTTTAGATCTTCTACATCAATGTTCCCCTTGTCATCGCAATTAACCAATACCACTTTCATGCCCGCCATCACAGCAGATGCTGGGTTGGTGCCATGCGCTGAAGTAGGAATCAAAGCTATATTTCGATGTCCTTCTCCTCTGTTGAGGTGATAGGCACGAATCACCATCAATCCCGCATACTCGCCTTGCGCTCCAGAATTTGGCTGAAGTGAAGTGTCTGCAAAACCAGTGATCTCAGTCAACCAAGTTCTAAGGTTGGTGAACAACTCCTGATAACCTTCCGTCTGATCAATTGGCGCAAAAGGGTGGATTTGGCCGAATTCTGGCCAGGTCACCGGGATCATTTCGGCAGTAGCATTCAACTTCATGGTGCAGGAACCCAAGGCAATCATGGAATGCACCAAAGAAAGGTCTTTAGATTCTAGCTTCTTAATGTAGCGTAGCATTTCGTGCTCGCTGTGGTAACTATTAAATACCGGATGAGTCAAATAAGCAGAAGTTCGCACTAGCGCGGCTGCCCATTCCAATTGAAGGGAATCTGCCATCTCGGGGTTGAAAGGAGAGCTTAGCCCCTTGGCACCTGCAAAAATTGCGAGTACTTGTTGGGCATCTGCGATGGTTTTGGCCTCGTCAAATGCAATGAAAACTGCACCTTCCTGATATCTAAAGTTCACTTGAGCCGCTGTTGCTAGTGCTTTCAACTTAAATTGCGTCGCTGCATCTACCTGCACCATCAAGGTATCAAAATAGGATTTTGAACCTAAAGTAAAGCCCAGCTTCTCTAATCCTTTAGCAGTCAATTTGGCAAGGCCATGCGTACGAAGCGCTATATTTTTTAAACCTGTTGGCCCATGATAGACCGCATAAAAGCTTGACATCACTGCAAGCAATACCTGTGCAGTACAAATATTGGAAGTTGCCTTTTCACGTTTGATGTGCTGCTCACGAGTTTGGAGAGCCATACGGTAGGCCTTATTTCCAGCTCGATCAATGGAAACACCAATGATACGACCAGGAATCTGTCGCTTGAAGTCTTCTTTTGTTGCAAAAAATGCAGAATGTGGCCCACCATAGCCCATAGGAACGCCAAAACGCTGGGCAGAACCTACCACCACGTCTGCTCCCATTTCACCTGGAGGAGTCAAAAGCGTTAAGGCCAATAGGTCAGAAGCGAAGGCTGTCAATACCTTATTTTCTTTTGCTGCTGCCACCAAGGCCGTGTAGTCCAATACTTCACCATCCACATTTGGATACTGAAACATGGCTCCATACAATTCCGGATCCGTGAGGTCAAGAGAGGACAAAGGACCAAATACCAAGTTGATTCCTACAGGCTCCGCTCGTGTAACTAGCAGGGCCTTAGTTTGTGGAAATACCTTTTCATCTACAAAATAGGTGTTTGCATTTTTCTTCTCCCGAGGCTTCACAGCATGAAGCATGGTCATGGCTTCCGCGGCAGCAGTTCCCTCGTCAAGTAAGGAGGCATTGGATAGCTCCATGCCTGTCAACTCAATCACTACAGTCTGGAAGTTGATCAAGGCCTCTGATCTTCCCTGTGCAATTTCAGCTTGATAAGGGGTGTAGGCAGTATACCATCCTGGATTTTCCAATACATTGCGAAGGACTACCCCTGGTACTAGTGTATCGTAATACCCCAAACCAATAAAAGAAGAAAATACCTTATTTTTGGAAGCCAGTTTTTTGAAACTCTTTAAAAAATCAGACTCTAGCTGGGCTGCTGGAAGCTGAAGTGGCCGCTCCAATTGAATGGATTGGGGTACAGTTTGGTTGATGAGTTCGGTCAAGCTTGAGGCTCCGATTTTTTCCAACATCGCTGCAACTTCCGCTTCTGTCGGGCCATTGTGTCTGCTCTCAAATTTGACAGCAGTGTTAAGATTGATCTGCATAAGTAAGGGTTGAACGTATGAACTATTTGGGTGTGAATTCTTTCCGATTTTACGTGTACAAAGGTATACTTTCCGTAAGAAATTGCCGAGGCACAAGTTTAAAATTTATCCTATAACACGCAGAAATGATAAGTGGTTTTTTTGAGGGCAAAAAAATTAGCTAGCTTAGGGTCTTAAATGAAAAAAAAATGAAAAATAAATACCTATTAAGTGTTGTGTTAGGGTTTGCAACCCTCACGACAGCCTGGGCTCAAAACCCTGTTCAAGTAAAATATGCCAACACCATTACGGTAGAGGATCTTACCAAGCACCTAACCTATTTGGCATCAGATGAGATGAAAGGCCGTGATACAGGTTCTCCAGAAGGAAAAATTGCTGCCAACTACCTTGCTGATTTTTATAAAGGTCTAGGCTTAACTGCTCCTAATGGAGGCAGCTACTTTCAAAACGTTCCTTTGGTAAGTTCACTCTTCACACAAGTAAGTCTTCAGATCGGAAAAACCAAGTTGGTGGAAAACACAGACTTCGTATTTACTGGAGACGGCAATCTATCGAAAGCAGTGAAAACAGACCTAGTGTTCTTAGGCCTGGTAAGCGATGAAAACCTTGCCAAAGTGGATGTAAAGGGCAAACTAGTAGGGCTGTGGGCTGTGGGAGTAAGAAGCAATGACTTGGTCGCAAAAGTGATGGATGCTGGAGCTGCTGGCATCGTGATTGTTACCATGGAAGGACAAGCTAATTTTGACCGCATCGCCAATCGCTACAAGTCCATGGCTGGCACTGGCCGAATTGGCTTTGATCAGGAGATCAAGCAACGTCCGGTGTTTATGGTGAGTTCAGACAAGATGGCGCAGTTGTTTGGCGCATCTGTAGAGACATTGAAGGAAGCCGCAAAAACCAATCCTGAAACCATTGCTTCGCAGAAAGCAAGCTACCAGATCGTAAAGACTAAAACTCCAGTGGATGCGGTCAATGTAATGGGCTTTTTGGAAGGAACGGATAAGAAAGAAGAAGTATTGGTGATCTCCTCACACTATGACCATGTGGGAGTGAGCTCCACTGGCGATGCTTTCAATGGTGCCGATGATGATGGTTCAGGAACTGTATCTGTCATGGAAATTGCGGAAGCTTTTGCAAAAGCAGCCAAAGAAGGAGTGAAGCCTAGAAGAAGCCTTTTATTTCTGAATGTTACGGGTGAAGAAAAAGGTCTTTTAGGATCTGAATACTATGCGGAAAACCCTGTATTCCCAATTGCCAACACGGTCAATAACATCAACATTGACATGGTGGGTAGAATTGACTACGAATACCAGAAAGAAGCAAACAAGGACTATGTGTATGTCATCGGCTCGGAGATGCTTTCCACTCAATTGAAAAAAATCAATGAGTACAACAACATTACTTACACCAACCTTATCCTAGATTACAGATACGATGCAGCGGACGATCCAAATCGTTTTTACTACCGATCTGACCATTACAATTTTGCCAAGTTCAATATCCCAGTGATCTTTTTCTTCAACGGGGTACACGACGACTACCATCAGGTAACCGATACGGTGGACAAAATTGAATTTCCTTTGATGACCAAGCGCGCTCAATTGATCTTCCATACCGCCTGGGACCTTGCCAATAGAGAGCAGCGGACTCCAGTGGACGGAACCAATACACGAACAGACCGATAACAGAGAAGGGGCCAATTGGCCCCTTCTTTTTTTACCTACTTTGATCTACAAAGGTGTAGCTCGCATTCTTGTTGAGAGCAACCCATCGGTTCAAGGAATTACCCCTCCCCGTGTTTCCCTCTATTTTTTTGGTTTTTCGTTTTTAGCTGATTACGGTTTGGCTTTTTCTGCTTCTTCTTCGCCTTTACCTTAGCACCCTTGCCAATGTTTTCTTTGGGGCGCTCCTTCTTTTCATGGAAAGCTCCTTTGTAGTCGGGGTTGTCTCGTTGCTTCAGCCGGTCCAACTCCCTTTCATAGCCTTGTTTCTCTTCAAAAGGCGTAGCAGGTACACCTACCTCATCCGGAATGGGCAACTCATCAACCTTCATGCGGATAAGGCCTTCGATTTTTTCAAAATGGTAGGATTCAGCTGGGTTGACAAAAGTGATGGCCTTTCCTTCATTTTCAGCTCTGCCAGTTCGACCGATGCGATGCACATAATCCTCATAAATCAAGGGGACATCAAAATTGATCACATGCGATACCAAGGTGACATCCAATCCTCGAGAGGCTACATCCGTAGCAACCAAGATTCGCACATCCCCTGCCTTAAAATCTTCCATGGAGTTGATCCGCGTATTTTGCCCTTTGTTGGCATGGATTACTCGAATCTCTCCGAAATGCTTGCGGTCCAAGAAGGAATAAACCGACTCTGCATTTTTTCTGCTGCGCGTAAAAATCATGGCTCGATTGATTTCTTCATTCTCGAGCAAATGGGCAAGCAAGTTGATCTTGGTTTTAATATTGGGAACGTTGTAGATAACTTGGGCGATCGTCTCTGCCGTAGTGGCAGAAGGAGCTACTTCTACGCGCTCAGGGAACTCCAAAAATTCTGCTGCCAAATGGTCTATCCTTCCGGAAAAGGTGGCAGAGAAAAGCAAGTTTTGGCGCTTGGATGGAATTACCTCTAGAATCGCCCGGATTTGAGGCATAAATCCCATGTCCATCATTTTATCAGCCTCATCCAATACCATGGTTTTTAAGTCCTTGGTATAAATAGCTCCTTTTCTGTAGAGGTCCATAAACCTTCCTGGCGTGGAGATGAGGAGGTCAACTCCTGCTGCTACGCGCTCAATTTGCGTTTTGGGACCAAGGCCCCCATAGAGACTAGCAATTCGAAGACCCGTGTATTTTGCCAAGTGCTGGGCGACTTCTTCAATTTGCATGACCAGTTCCCGCGTAGGTGCCAACACCACCCCCCTTGGGTGCATACCCTGGGCATACTTTATTTTCATGAGCAAGGGCAATAGGTAGGCAGCAGTTTTACCTGTACCCGTCTGTGCTATTCCCAACACATCATGCCCCGCAAGAGCAAGTGGAATAGTTTGTTCTTGGATTGGAGTAGGAACGGTATAACCAGATTCAGCTACAGCATCGAGCAATTGTTTGTTTAGCTTGAAGGCATCAAATCCTATCGGTTCGTTGCTCATTAGGTAGCGAGGGAATAGTTAGAAAATAGGAACCTAGATTGGTTCAGAAACACAAAGATAGGCAATCACGCGCGGAATACTTCGTGAAAAGGCGGGAGGCTCTGCCGTGCTTCGCTGCTCCAGATGCAGAAATCAGTTGAGCCAACTAGAAGCAGATTAAAAATTGAAAAATACTACCCCTAAAAATCAGGCATAAATTAGGCTGATGTGTATTTTTCAAACAAATAAATTGCCTCTGTCTTGCTCCAAAGAAAGACAGTCCTTACTTTTGCAAACCAATTCAAGGCAAGCTGAGAGTTGGTACCCCACACGGTGATTGTAGCTCAGTTGGTTAGAGCGCTGGTTTGTGGATCCAGAGGTCGCCGGTTCGAGCCCGGTCTTTCACCCAAAGCCCCTCCCAAGAGGGGTTTTTTGTTATCAATCTCTTCATTTTGGCACAGCATTTGCAAACTAAGATGAAAACTAAACCAACACTTATGTTTACTCTGTTTAAATCATCTCCGAAATTTCCGGTAGTGAAACCAGTAAATATCCTGCAGATTAAAAACTACCTCAGCAAGTTTGAAGAGTCCATCAAAACCTGCGAGGAACTGCAAAAGGAAGCGGTTCATTCCTGAATCACAAGAAGAGCTAAAGGTTATGGAGACATAACCTTTATTTTTTGAACTTTAATTTTTCTTATCCTTACAATAACTTATTTTTAGTTTAATTCAATTTTCCCCGATGAGTAGCTATATACATTTTGATAAATCCCAATTAATCAACCTGAATTATTCCCTAGAGCGGGAAATTATTCGGACCAATCGATCTGGGGCCTATACGAGTACTACCATCATTGGCTGCAATACGAGGAAATACCATGGGCTACTTGTGGTGCCGCAACCCCAAATCGATTCACAAAATCACGTGTTGCTCTCCACCTTAAATGAGACTGTCATTCAGCACGGGGCGAGCTTCAACTTAGGTATTGCCAAATACCCAGGAAATTATTCCCCTAGAGGGCATAAGTATTTGGAGGATTTCGATTCGGAACCTATTCCAAAGTTGACCTACCGTGTAGGGGGTGTTCTTCTTCAGAAGGAGCTGATCCTGGACTCCAACCGAGACCGAGTTATGATTCGCTACACCTTACTGGAGGCCCATTCACCCACCACGTTACGCATCCAGCCTTTCCTCGCTTTTCGCGGCTACCACCAGCTCATGAAAGCCAACGATCGCCTCAATAGAGCATACGAGTTAGTTGCAAATGGAGTAAAGTTTCAATTGTATCCAAACTACGATCCGCTTTACCTTCAACTGTCCAAGGAGGCAACTTTCCATTCCCAACCGGACTGGTACCACAACCTGGAGTATATTCAAGAACGGGAGCGAGGCTACGACTACCAAGAAGACTTGTTTGTACCGGGATACCTTGAATTTGAAATCAGTAAAGGCGAGTCAGTCATTTTTTCTGCAGGCCTAACAGATGCAGATCCAGAAACACGAACAAATGCATTTAGCAAAGAAATCGCACGTCGAATCCCAAGAAACAACTTTGAAAATTGCTTAAAAAATTCTGCTGGACAGTTTATTCGAAAGCGAGATGGGGAAGTGCGCGTCATCGCAGGCTACCCTTGGTTTGGATGGTGGGGCAGAGACACCTTCATTGCTGCTCCGGGTTTAACCTTGGCAACGGGTGAACCTGAAACCTTTTTAGAGATAATGGACACGATGTCCAAAGATCTGAAAGGAGCCCTTTTTCCCAATATTGGAAGTGGAGATTACACCAACATGACCTCCATAGACGCTCCGCTCTGGTTTTTTTGGTCTTTACAAAACTACATTCAGTACACTGGAGATAAAAAGACTGTGAAGGATCGTTACCTAGCCAAACTCCGTGGAATTATCGAAGGATTCAAGGAAGGCACAGACTATCACATCCACATACTCCCTTCAGGCCTACTCTGGGGAGGGCAGGAGGGCATTGCACTCACCTGGATGGATGCCATCACTCCAGATGGTCCCGTCACTCCAAGAATAGGCTGCCCTGTTGAAGTTCAAGCCCTATGGTACAATGCCTTGTGCTTCTACCATGAACTTAGTGGGGAAGAAGAATACCTTAGCTTGGCTGCGAAAGTGAAAGAATCCTTTGATCGCGAATTCTGGTCCTGGGAATATGGCTACCTAGCGGATGTAGTCGATGAAAAAGAAAAAGATTGGTCTATTCGGCCCAACATGGTGCTTGCAACTTCCCTGCCCTATCGGATTTTGGAAGAAGAAAAATGCGATAAAGTATTGGAAATTGTCAAATCCAAACTACTCACCCCAAGAGGACTTCGTTCGCTATCCCCAGATGATCCGGGATACAAAGGCTATTATTTTGGAAATCAAATCAGTAGAGACCTAGCCTACCACAACGGAACGGTCTGGGCCTGGCTTTTGGGACATTTTGCAGAGGGTTACCTCAGGCTTCATGGAAAAGCAGCCAAAATTTTTGTGGAAAAAATCATCAAAGGCTTTGATGGGGTCATGACTCAATATGGAGTAGGAACAGTGGCTGAGATATACGATGGGGATGCCCCACACCGTCCCAAGGGGGCTGTATCGCAAGCATGGAGCATCGCAGAGCTGCTCCGCATGATGGACTTAGTCAAACAGGTTTAATGGATTCCCTATGAAAGTACTCATGTTTGGGTGGGAATTTCCACCACATATCTCTGGAGGACTAGGTACGGCTTGCTATGGATTGATTCAAGGAATGAATATCCACAAGCAAGAAGTGATTTTTGTGGTTCCCAAACTCTGGGGAGATGAGGAGCCTGTGGCAGACTTTGTCAATGCCAGCGGAGTGACGGTTGATTACCGGGAGCGCCGATTTAAAAAGCTCTGGAAAAACCTGACTTACCTCGAAGTCAATAGCTTTTTGGTGCCCTATTTGGGTCCCAAAGCATTCAAAAAATATACGGATTATGCCATTCACGACCGGACCGATGTGGATGAGAGTGTATTTTCCACCAACTACCAGTTTAGCGGCAAATATGGTAAAAACCTCATGGAGGAAGTATCTCGCTATGCCCTGGTCGGAGCACAGATCGCCCGGGACCGAAGTGATTTTGACATCATCCATGCCCACGATTGGCTTGCCTACCCTGCGGGAATTGCTGCCAAGGAAATGAGCGGCAAGCCCCTAGTCGTCCATGTACATGCCACCGAGTACGATCGATCTGGGGAGTCAGTCAATTTTCCTGTATTTGAGATTGAACGTGCTGGCATGCATGCAGCAGACCATGTGGTAGCGGTAAGTCAGCTCACCAAAAACATTTGCGTGCGGAAATACGGCATCCCGCCCGAAAAAGTAACTGTGCTCCACAACGCTGTACTAGATGCAAGCATCATTACCTCAACCTATCAGAAAAAAGTGCCGGAGAAAATCGTCACCTTCCTCGGTCGAATTACCTACCAAAAGGGTCCTGAATACTTTGTGGAAGCTGCCAAAAAAGTGATTGATCGAGACCCAAATGTGCGGTTTGTCATGGCAGGATCGGGGGATTTGCTTAATAAAATGGTGGATCGTGTGGCAGAACTTCGAATGGGTACCAAGTTTCACTTCACTGGATTCTTGAAAGGAGACGATGTAGATCACATGTATGCCATCAGCGATGTATACGTGATGCCATCTGTATCCGAACCCTTCGGAATCGCCCCCCTAGAAGCTGTACGGCACAATACCCCAGTCATCATCTCCAAGCAATCTGGAGTAGCTGAGGTGCTGAACAATGCCATCAAAATTGATTTTTGGGATGTGGACGCCATGGCAGATGCCATTTTTGGACTTTTACACTACCAAGGCATCGCTCGAATGTTTACCGAATTAGGAGCAGATGAATTGAAAAAATTGAAGTGGGAGCATGTTGCTGCCAAACTAGTGACTGTTTACGAAAAAACTTTAGCTCAACGCGCATGAGAACTGTCTGCTTTTATTTTCAAGTCCATCAACCCTATAGGCTGAAGCCTTACCGATTTTTTGATATTGGGGAAGATCACTACTATTGGAATGACTACCTCAACCGGAATGTCATTCAAAAAGCAGCACAGAAATGTTACCTCCCGATGAATTCCTTATTGCTGGAGCTTATTCAACGCTATCAGGGCAGATTTAAGGTGGCTTTTTCAATTTCAGGCACCTTCTTGGACCAGATGGAAGCTTATGCTCCCGATGTGCTGGAAAGCTTTCAACGACTGGTGGCTACAGGCCATGTGGAGCTACTGAATGAAACTTACTCTCACTCCTTGGCTTCCTTAAAAAGTAAGGATGCGTTTTTTTCCTTGGTCCATAAGCATCAGGACAGAATCAAGGAGCTTTTCAATGGCTATAGCCCAAGAGTATTCCGAAATACCGAATTGATTTACTCCGACGAAATAGGTGCTATGGTCGCTGAATTGGGTTACCAAGGGATGCTTACCGAAGGTGCAAAGCACATTTTGGGATGGAAAAGCCCCAATTACGTCTATTCCAATGCGAAGAACCCAAAACTCAAAATACTACTCAAAAATTTCCGCCTTTCGGATGACATTGCTTTCCGATTTGGAGACAATACTTGGGGAGATTATCCACTGACCACAGACAAGTTTGTAAATTGGCTCAATGCTTTACCTAAAGAAGAGCCAGTGGTCAACCTGTTTATGGACTACGAAACTTTCGGTGAACACCAGTGGGCAGAAACAGGAATTTTTGACTTCATGCGCCACCTACCAGAGGCGATATTTTCGCAGTCCAACTTTACCTTCTCTACCCCTTCGGAGGTGGTAGCGGCCCTGTCTCCTGTAAGCAACATTCATGTGCCTACTCCGATTTCCTGGGCTGATGAGGAGCGCGACCTTACCGCTTGGCTAGGCAATGACATGCAAGATGAGGCCTTTGATCGCTTGTATGAATTGGAAAAGAAAATAAGAAAAATTAAAGACCCTGCTTTGCTCCGCGATTGGGAATACCTGCAGACTTCCGATCACTTTTATTACATCTGCACTAAATTCTTCTCAGATGGATCGGTGCATGAGTATTTCAGCCCTTATGATACCCCCTACGATGCTTTCATCAACTACATGAATGTGTTGAGTGACTTCATTTTGCGAGTGGAAGCTGCTTCCTCCAAGTAAAAAATAGGAGGGGCTAATATGCCTGTTTAGTTCCAAAAAGCAATCCCGGAAACCGCTACTAAACTCAGTAGCTCTCTGAAGAATTGGGGAAATCCTTCGTTTTTACATCCGAAATGTATTGCTGGAATGCTTGAGTCATGATTTGATTGAGGTCGGCATAAGCCCGCAAAAATCGTGGCTTAAACTCCTGGGTAATACCAAGCATGTCGTGCATTACCAATACCTGACCATCTACTTCTCCACCTGCACCTATTCCAATCACAGGAATGCTGAGAGCTTCGGCTACTCGCTTTGCCAAAGCTGCAGGAATTTTTTCCAAAACTAGCGCAAAGCATCCACAAGCTTCCAATAGCTTCGCATCCTCTACCAGCTTTTCAGCTTCCTCCTCCTCCTTGGCTCGTACGGCATAGGTTCCAAACTTGTAAATAGACTGCGGTGTCAATCCTAGATGCCCCATGACAGGTACTCCCGCACTTAAAATTCGCGCAACAGATTCCTTGATTTCAGCACCCCCCTCCACCTTGACGGCATGAGCTCCAGACTCCTTCATGATGCGAATGGCTGAGCGAAGTGCCTCCGAACTGTTGCCTTGGTAGTTACCAAAGGGAATATCCACCACCACAAAGGATCTCTTCACTGCCCGTACAACTGCCGAGGCATGGTAGATCATTTGATCTAGCGTGATAGGAAGGGTTGTTTCGTGACCGGCCATGACATTGGAAGCCGAATCCCCCACAAGAATGATGTCCATTCCTGCTGCATCCACAATCTTGGCCATGGAATAATCATAGGCTGTCAACATGGAAATTTTTTCTCCGCGCTGCTTCATTTCTTGAAGCGTATGGGTGGTGATGCGCTTCACAGAAGCAGAAGAATGAATAGACATGCAAACTTAGAGAAGGTGAACAGAATAGTTGTTACCAGAAAAATCAACTCGGATATGCTCATTAAAGGTGGTGGCCAACTCAAAACCCGTGTAATCTGGCTTGACTGGAAATAAACCATGGCTTCTATTGACGAGCACTGCTATTTCTATTTTTTCGACTTCATGCTCTAAAAATGGTTTCAAGGCATAAACGAGAGTTTTGCCCGTGTTGAGCACGTCATCGACTAGAATTATCGTTTTTCCTTTTAAAGCAGTAGGGCTAGAAAGCTGTACCTCGGTAGCTGTTACTGCCTGCTTATCTAATAATACCTCTACTTCCTCCACTTGAAGAGGAGAGATTCTCCGTAGCTCCGTAGCCAGAAGGTGGCCTAAAATAGTACCCATACCGGTAATCCCTGCGACTACCATTCCGCCAGAAGCGTGGAGATTCCGCTCATAAATTTCAAAAGCCATTCGGGTGATCTTTTGCCCTACTTGCTTATGGTTCAATACTTCGGTCATGGGATGATTTTTAGAAAGTGAAAATTAGACCAATTTGCCCTAGATTCAAAACACTTTATCGATGACTATCCTCCTCATTTAGGATATTCAAGTAACTCTGGTACCTATAAGGGTGGATATACCCCTCGTTTAATTTATGGAGTACCATACATCCAGGCTCATTCATATGGGTGCAATTGTTGTATTTGCACTGCCCAAGGTACTTTCGCATTTCTGGAAAAAAATGCGAAAGTTCCTCCTCGGCCACATCCAAAATACCAAATTCTTTGATGCCTGGTGTATCAATAAGATCTCCTGATCCTGGCAGGAAAAATAGTTCTGCAAAGGTAGTCGTGTGGACTCCTTTTGCGCTGTAATCAGATATTGCTTTGGTTTCCTGCCTTGCATCAGGCAAAAGTGCATTGAGCAAGGTACTTTTTCCTACTCCAGAATGCCCAGAAATCAGGTTGGATTTTCCTTGAATTTTGGGTAGAAGTTTGGTTTCAAGATCCGTATCCTTCAGTGCAGACACTTCTACCACAGGATAGCCAAGTGGCACATAGATCTCATGAATATCTTGAAGCCAATCCCGTTCATCCTCCCCTTCCAGTTGATCCATCTTGTTTACAACCAATAATGTAGGAATTCCATAGCTTTCTGTGGCTACTAAGAAGCGATCAATGAAGCCTAGAGATGTACGTGGCTTTTTCATGGTAATCACCAAGATTGCTTGGTCCACATTACTGGCGATCATGTGTGAAAAGTGCTGCTTCCGGGTAGACTTACGGATGACATAGTTGTCCCTTGGAAAAATCTCGTGAATAATCGCCGAATCCTGTCTCTCCTCCTTTTCCAATGCTACCCAATCGCCTACTGCAATTGGGTTGGTGAGTTTGAGTTCATCTTGCTTAAACTTCCCCTTCAATCGCGCAGAAAGAATCCCTTGGTCTGTGTGGACTAGGTACCAACTCCCAGTAGATTTGATGACTCTTCCTTTCATTTCGTTGGTATTGAATTAGTTAGATGAGCTAAAATGCGGTTTGCTGCACCCAAGTTTGCTTTCACCCATCGTTGGGCAGAAGCTACGGAGATTGCATAAAATTCAGGTTGCTCCAATTGATGTACCCATGCCTGAAGTTCAGCGGAGTCTGTCACTGCAAAACCACAGCCTTCAACCTGACTTTGTGCAGCCTCTGGGAACTTGGATGCAGACCTTGGATTCCCAAAGATTACAGGTATTCCAAACCCTAGCGGTTCTAAAATATTGTGTAGGCCTTTGCCAAATCCTCCACCAACATAGGCAAAATACGCAAATTGGTACAGGGAAGAGAGCATGCCAATGTTGTCGATCAATAAGATTTGAGGGTCTTGCCCTTCCTTCCATTGGGAGTATTTTTGGGTTGGAACCCCTAGCGCCGATGCCCAACGGTCCATCGCTAGCGAATCAATGGCATGGGGGGCAATGATCCATAAATAATCCGATTTGGATTGAATCAAGGGAATAAGAAGATTCATGTCTTCCTCCCAAGCAGAT
>Ga0209443_1000912_pt1 | contig 19272 bp, 21 predicted proteins | sample LauGreBMM110DCMD_2_FD_187571 | JGI IMG/M metagenome (GOLD analysis project Ga0209443, IMG submission 187571) | Freshwater lake microbial communities from Lake Michigan, USA - Su13.BD.MM110.DCMD (SPAdes) (version 2) | ecosystem: Environmental > Aquatic > Freshwater > Lake | place: Lake Michigan... | reverse complement strand
CAGTCGGCCCCGGTAAACCCCGGATTACAGCTACACAGGCCGTTGGTACAGGTTCCCTGGCCATTACAGGGCCCTGTCTTTGTCGCCGGACACTGCTTGACGACGGCGGTTCCACAGTCAGCCCCGGTAAACCCTGGATTACAGCTACACAGGCCGTTGGTACAGGTTCCCTGGCCATTACAGGGCCCTGTCTTTGTCGCCGGACACTGCTTGGCGACGGCGGTTCCACAGTCAGCCCCGGTAAACCCAGTGTCGCATTGTTGGCACGTTGGGATACCGTTAAGCAGGATACACTTTTTTCCATGGCCGCTGCAGTAGTCGTCGTTGCAGTAATGACAGTCGCCGCTTCCATCAAGGTTTCCAAATCCCTTGGCACATTTGTCGCAATTCTCGCCGGCAAATCCTAGCAAGCATTTTGTGCAGCGAAACACATCGGCTCCTTGGCATTCATAGTTATAATGAGATTTTGGGTTTCCAGTGTCTATTGGCAACGGCTGAATCGCAGAAACAACTACATCGTAAGTTGCTTTCAAAGGATTTAATTTAGCTTCGGCATCGGAAAGTATTTGATAACAATTATTACTGTGAAACTGATTTTTTGTATAACAGTCCTCGGAATCAATTTTGGCTTGGTCAAAATTTTTTTGAGCTTCGTTTAAACTTTTTAATAAATCATTAAAATAGCTTGATTTATAATAATCAGATTCAATATTAAAATCGACGGGCATTACCGCAGAATCATACACAAATTTAGTTAAATCGTTTGAACACAAGGTAGGAGCATTGGACGACGGCCTTAGGATTTCTGGAAGTGCCGACAAAGCATAGCTAGTCTTTGACTCAAGTTTAGTTGAATCGCAAGTCGACATTATTTTAATTACCTTAATTCTTTTTTTTTTAATTTTGGGAAAAGACTGAGCCATTGAAGCAGTGGCTCGGGAAGCCAAAAGTATTATGGCAATAGTTTTTATCAGGCGCGTCGCCCGGCTTCGGGCAACTGTCCTTCCAATAGGACCAGTCGCCCGGGATTCCGTCCCGGTCACACAAGACCTGACATCGGTCCTGCTTAGCGCCCTTCTGGTCCGCCTTGGTCATAAGAAAGGTGCATTCACTTTGTGGATTCAGGTCGCACTCGGGACAATTTTTTTCAACCGGCGGCACTGGGCACCCCGGAAGCGTCCAGTAGTGCGGGGATGTCTCCGCGTTCGATACAATGATGTCCATAATGTAGCGCCAAAACAGGGGCTTATCGCAGATGCCCTTGTGCTCACAACCCTTGCCCCGGAACTCCCGGGTAATCACTGGAATTGTGCACCCGGTTACTGGGTGCTTGCTCTCGAACATCTGGCCGGCCTTCCACAGGTCTGGCACATGCAGACTGAGCCAGGGAACGGTGCCGTCCCCAAACATCTGGTCGATCGGGGTATTGCCTCGGATTTGTTTCTGGATGTTATTGGCTGTGCCGCCGGGACCAAACAGGGCCGTGTGGTACTCGAGCTCGGTTCCCTCGGACGGAATCGTCTTAAAGCCCGATAGGCCCGGGTTGTCGAAGCGATAGGAAATCGGTGTGCCGCCAGACTTCACCTGGTCCTCCAGCAGCGGGTAAACGGCATAGAATTTTACACCGGGAGGCCGCACAAGCACCGGAATCAGCGGCACCGCTGTTTTTTGGTAGGCTTCGTAGGACGATGTGATGTCCGCGTCGCTGAAGAGCTGCTTAAGCGACAGCTTACCCGTCGGAACACTGGCGCCTACCGTGTAGATTAGCTTCGAGGGTCCGGTACCCATTTCCACGATGTTTAGCGCGGAAAAGACGTCCTGGTCCGGGAACATCCAGACGACACCGGCAAACAGCTTCTCGACCTGCTGGTACCAGTAGTTACAGTCCTGCTTCTTGATCAGCGGATTGTCACAGAGGATCCCAAGGCCCTCGTTGTCCCCGGCAAATGCGGCCTTAGTGGCTTTGGGCGACCCGGCATAGGGCCCCGCCACCGAAATCATCGTCTGCACATACTGGTCCTTCCAGGCCTGGCTCATCCTGCTAAAGAAGGTAATTAGCGTGGGATTTCCAAGACTATGGCCAATGACGTGGGCCCGGCGCCCGCCGTTTTTCTCGACCGCGTACTCGATGAGAGCCCGCAGCATATTGAAGTAGGTGTCTTGGTAGGACTTATTGAGGATTTCGCTAAAGTTATAAGGGGCCCCGAAGAGACTCTGCATCTCCCGGTAGTCCATAGTGTCGCCCAGGAAGCTAATCAGATTGTGGTACATATGGGCCGCTGCCACGTCAAAGCCCTCGATCTTAGTCAGGGTATCGACGCCCAAAAGACCCCCGAAATCTTTCGTAAAGTTAACGCCGTCCTTGGAGCCAAGTACCGGCAAATTATCCCGCCAGGCAGTGCGCTCACAATTGTCCACACATTTGAACGGTGTACTGTCCGACGAGGCGTCGTACTGCATTGTCATCCGGTAGCGCCAGCAGCTACCTCCCGCTGAATTTGGAAGCGTTGCCTCCATCGAGGCCCAGTCGTGGAACCACTCCTTTTGCTCGGCACTGCAAATGTTACCGAGCTGAGCAACCTGTTGCGGCGTAAAGTTCCAGCGCGAGTACAGAGAGCAGCCGCCGAGCCCGTTCACCAGAATAATTGGATTGAGGCTCAGACTATTTCCGCTGGAGGAGAGCATGGACTTGGCTGGAGTCGCTGGCGGAGCCGCGGGAACCGGTACATTATTGTAAATAATAATTGGCTCTGCGTCTTCACAGGAGCACGAGAACGAGCTGTAGAATATAAAGATAAGAAACAGAACAAACAGAGTAAGAATTACTACAAAAACTATTTTTTCATTATTACTTTTGAGCGACATTTTTTTTAATGTTTTTTATTTAAAATTTTTTTTTTTAAAACACCATGAGCAGTGAGGAGCAAAGGTCGCTAGAAAGCTGGGCTGCCGAATTTCCAGAGTCCAGGCTCGCGGTAGCGCTGCGGAAAGCAGAGGCCCAGGACGAAACCATTGTCCTGGACGACTCGGTCCTAGGAGGAAGCGAAGACGGCTTGGAGTGTCGCCGCTGCAAGACCAAGAATCCGCTTATCTGGCAACGCCAATTGCGCAGCGCTGACGAGCCAATGACCGTTTTCTTTCTATGCCGAAACTCAACTTGCGGCTTGCGTTGGCGAGAAGGATAAATTTTCTTTATTTTTATTTTTCATATTCGCTGCACACTTTGATTGTTTGTCGGTGGTCGTTTGTCACGGTAAAGGTTATTTCTCCCGATTGACACGGAAGAGAATTCACGGCGTTGTCTTTAATGTGGCAATATTGCCCGGCCTTTGCCGCTTGGCAGAGCTCCGGGACTATGCAAGCAATTTCTTCCCTTGCGGCTTCGATAAATCCCGAGTCAAACCCCACCGGGCACACTTTTTTAGACGGGATACAGTAGCCGATATTATAGTTCCTATCAGAAACCACGGCCTTTGCAGTACCCGTACAGGGTAGACTCGAGGGGTTGTAGCATAGATTATCCACTAAAATGGATTTTAGACCCTGGCACTTTTGAGACATTTATTTTTATTAAATTTTATTTTTAATAAAATTTTTAAAAAAAAGAAATGAGTTCAAATATTCTTTCTATGCCTTGGCCTATTGCCTTGATCATCGTGGTCGGGGCTTTGGCTTTGCTATACTACATTGTAAAATGGGTTCTCTCGGAATTTACTGGCCAGTGTCCCGCTGGTCTCCAACCGGACTCGCTGGATAAAACACGGTGCATTCCGATCTGCTCGGGTAGTCAATTTTTTGACCGGACAACAAATAAATGCAGCGATTGTCCAGCGGGACAGGTCAAGGGAGACGACGGAACTTGCATAATCCAGTGTACCGATGGAAAAACGTGGTGTCAAGCCGGACAAGCCTGCATTACCCAGGCATTTCAGTGTCTCGAGAGTGGTATTTGTAGCAATGAATTGGTTGACCCGGTAACAAAATTATGTGGTACTTGCCCGGTTGGTCAATTGAATAAGGATGGAACTTGCTGCGCATCGAGTACACTGTACTACGGGGGAACTTGCTGCGACACAGCAAACCAGCAAACAAGGATTGATGGAAAGACTGAGGAATGCTGCAAGCCGGAAAATTTTTCTAGTATTGATGGCTGCTGTTCTGATAAAGAAAAACTACACGACGGTAAATGTATGACTGAGTGTATCGACGGCTCCGGTACAGTAACTTGGTGTAATCCGGCTACCGAGAGCTGCAAAAACGGACAGTGTTTCACTAATGGCTGTTTATTTGCTTCGCCGGTTCTCGACAAACGAAAACAATTGGGCGTCGATGCCGACAGGCAAATTTTCGGTTGTTCCCCAAATTCAACAGAGACCGTTTTATTTGACAACCAAAAGGGTCCCTGGCGCACATGCGGTTCCACAGACACGCACTGGGATAGTACGACTCACCGCGTCTCTGAAGATTCCAAGCCTTGTTATCCCAAAGACTGCTTTGCTATTAATAATATTGAAGGAATTCTTAGTTCTGACTATAAAGATAATGCTACGCAATCGGACAATTGCACTGCATCATTTGCCTGTAACGAGTCCACAAATACAAAGGAAGCGTGTGGAGAGTGTCCATTGAATAATACCCAGTGCTGCATGAGTGGTTTAACCTACGCTGGCATGGTTTGTGACGAAGGTAATGCCTGTATAAGCGACCCAGGCGGACGTGGGTTTAGATGCGTGTCAAGTACTCTGGCCAAGCAGTGCGCCGACTACGAATCAAAGGGGTGTTCAAATGGGGGCAAAATGATTCCATGTACTTACAATAATGAAACCATGGACGCGCGTTGTGACTGCGATAATCTTCCCGGTTTGCACGATGCTTATGGAATCAATGACAATAATAACTGTATGAACGACGCGCGTTGCCCACCGATTTTGCATTTCCGGGATGGAGAGCGGTGCGAAGGACAACCAAAATTTTACGACCGTACTGTGTTAAGGCTCTATAATGACGAGCATATTGGGGAGATTTTTCCAAATGTTTTATATCCTCATTATGACGGTAGCCATTGTAAGTCTGGTTTATTGACAACCACAGGCACACATCACTGGGGTAATAAACAATCTGTCAACTGTTTTGTCTGCGGGGACAATCCGGCGGCTCGTGGAGGAGACGATGTCTCGATAATAGGCGCCTGTGGAATAGGTGGTAATCCTGGACCAAGACAAATGCCCCAAAAGTAAATAAAAAAATAAAAAAATAAAAAAGTAAAAAAATAATATTTTTTTATTTTTTTTTTAATTTTTTTAAAAAAAAATGGGACATGGCGGAGGAGGCGGAGGCGGAAGCCACGGCGGTGGAGGAGGAAGCCGCGGCGGTTATGGAGGCCACAGCGGAGGAGGCGGAAACCGCGGCGGAAGCCACGGTGGAGGCCACGGCGGAGGCCACGGCCGAATAAATAGAGGAAATTTTTATATTTCTAATTATGGTGGCGGTGGCGGCTACGGTTATGGCTACGGAGGCTATAACTATCCCTACCCGTACTACTTCAATGATCCAGAGCGCATCTGTACAGTCAATAGCGCCGGAGCCGTGATTTGTTACCCGACCGATTCGGTTTTTCAGCCTTATACTTAATGTGTATAAAATATAATAAAAATTGAAACCGAAAAAAAATTTGATAAAAGAAATGAATGCGGTAAACAGCTTAGCTTTTTTTAGCGCAGTTTATCTTGGCGTTTTTATGCCAATGCTATTTGACATGATTCATACCGGAATATTTATACATAGTTTAATTGTTGAAGTCCCTTCGGTTTTTAATAAAAAAGAATACGCCAATGCCTTTATTTTATGGAGTATCTATGGAACCGGGATTTCTTTTTCAATGTGGAACAGTCTTCTGGCAATTACGGTAGTACGAATTGGAACAATGTTAGGAAATTGTGTTTTGCTTAAAATTTAATATTGTGCTTTTTTTTATTTTTTTTTTTAATTTTTAATACATTTTTTTTAAATGCCAAGGACAAAAGGTCGCAATATTGTGTGCAGCGAGCCAAGTTGCGGAATACGGTTTAGAGCTTTTCGTGGCAATGTCTACTGCAAGTGTTGCCAAAAATCTTGCATTCATAATATGCTAATGCCGAAATTGCCAGTACCAGCGTCAACCGTTGAAAGTTGGTTTGAAAGCGATAGCATTAGCATTAGCACAGTTGTAAAAAAAAATTTACCGGTTATTTTTACGGTACCGGATCACGATGGAACTTTAAAAACACTGGAAGCCCAGCAAGACTTTAACGGGCGCATCGGTCACCCGGACGATTTTCATGTTCTTGTCCGGTCGTCGCTTACTCCGGCCTACCCTGTTCCAATGGCCAGTTTTCTGGATAAGTACATTATCAATGAAATAACTGTTGACGCTGCTCGGTCTTTTTTGATGGATTGCACTACCAATAGCGACTACGAAGCCGTCCCAAAAACGCTACCTGTCAAGGCTATCCGGGCTCCAGTATCCGGTAGCCTGTCAACCGCTTGGGGATCGATTTTGCCTTTTTCACAGGAAAGCTTTATTCTGCGCTACAGCCAAGAAGACTTTGCCGTGATTGCTCCTGATGTTTTCGAGTCAACTTATGAAGCAATGTGACAATAAAAATTAAAATTAAAATTAAAATTAATAAAATGGAAAATTTAAAGAAAATTTTTAAATACTCTAGACTAACCTATTTAGATCCTAAACAAAATACAAGAAATAAAGCGTTTATTGAGCTTGTAGAACAAAATAAAATTACCGAAGGCCAGTATATTATGTTTAATGGTCAAAAAATTACTTTTACTGATAAAAAAAATTCTGGTATAAAAGGATTACAGCAATGTGTTACACGAATGTTTAAATATGAAAATCCAATTGAAGACATTACCATGGATAAAATAATAACGTTTTTAGAAAAATTTCAAAGTATTTTTGGTAACTCTCCCGATGTTGTTTTTAATAAACCTCTTTTTGGAATAAAATTTACAGTGCCTCAATCATTTAAGGATCCTCGGTACCAGGAACTCGAAGACCTTGTAACGTACCAGGTTCAGCTAATGATGCTCAATGGAGTCGGAAAGCGCAAACAAATGGAGTTAACAGTACTGCTCCTAAGAAAATTTTTAGAGGAAAGCAAAACACTGTCTTCTTCCCAGGTTACTGATGACGAGCTTCTTAAGATTAAAACAATAAATTGTTTACTTGGCATGTACTCGGCGGGACAAAAGTCGCCGCTTAATAAAAATAAACAAAATCATTTTCTTTGCTACATGGATGATTTCATAAAAATAATAAAAAAAAAAATTACTTGTGATTTTGATAAAGAAAATTTTTTAGAGAAATTATTAATTTTTAACGTTAAGGCCGAAAAATGTCTGCGCAATGACTTGATATTATACTCTTTTTTGCCTTCAGGTAAAAAAGATTTTACTGGAACAATATCTAAGATTTGCAGCCCTTTTGAAAAAATTTTCTGCAAAATAAATTCAATTTTAAATTTTAAGGAATGTGAAAATTTTGTTAAAAAAATAATAAGATCTTTGCCTCTGGCGGCTTTAAAAAACCTTAAAAAGACCAAAGACCAAAAAAATGTAGATCAAAAAATAGCCAAGGAAAAGACAATGAAGGAAAATACAATAAAAGAAAAAACCCAGGACTTGGCGATTGCCAAGACAAAGACAATGAAAGAAAAAACTCAGGACTTGGCAATTGCCAAGGAAAAGACTATAAAAGAAAAAACCATTAAAGAAAAAACAAAGGACTTGGCGATTGCCAAGACAAAGACAATGAAGGAAAAGACAATGAAGGAAAAGACTATAAATGAAAAGACAATGAAGGAAAAGACCAAAGACAAACAATAACATTTGAACAGTACTGGCAAATAAAAACTTTTTAAAAAACTTTTATTTAACGGCAACAACAAGGGTCCGCCAGTTTGGTGGTAGCGAAAGCGGAGCAGATAAATCAGTGACGCCGAGCACAAAAACGGCCTGGCGTGGAGGAAGTCCAGAGCCAAAGGGAAGCGTCATAGTCTGGAAAGCGTACATCGAGTCGTCGAAAATTTTCTTGTTCTGTTGCTCGCGATTGCTACTGGAAGTGCGCAGTGTGATATTCTGTTTTTTGCACCACTCGGTGCAGAGCTCCATGAAGCGCGCATAGGGCATATAGACCGAAAAGTTCTCGGAGCGCCGCAAAGCATCATCGTCTCGATCCAGGATGTCAGCGTTATACAGAAACTTTTTAGTAGGATTAAGCTCCTGCTCTATGCCCTCACGGGCCTTGCAGAACTTTTCGTCGGCAAACGACCAGAAAGATACCCCGCTAAAGTCCTCCAGTAACTGAATGTAACAGGCGTGGAATTTGAGCAACAGTGCCGGTAACTCGACGCGCAGCTTCCGTGAAATAGTAGTGTCGACCTGGTCGTCGCGCACCGCATTCTCCATGCGCACACAAAAAATCCTGCGAAAAATGGCGCCGAGTGCATCGGCCCAAGGAGGCAAGTCGTTTCCAGTGAAAAGGGTCTGGGCGAGAAACTTGTGCATTGTGACGGTTTCCATGTGTTTCCGGTTGACACTGACCGACTCGCCGGTGACCATGCTCTGGTAATCCGAGGCGGCCAAACCAAAATTATGTTTAACCTCCGGGCAAATGATGATGTGTTTGTTGAGCAGGGAAGCAATGGCAAACGTAGTCTGGCAATTAGAAGAAAGTTTTCCGATGGACTCCTTGCCGTAGAATTTGGAAACAATTTCACAGATGATGCTCTTTCCAGTGCCGGCAATGCCAAGGAAAAAGATACCGACCTGGAAGTTATCCAGCTCCCCGACCTCGTAGAGGAGACGGCCCAGCATCGCATAGATCTGAAACATACTGGAAACGACGGGCACTGTGAGCAAGTCCGGGTTATAGGGTCTCTGGAAAAAAGTGTAGCCCTGGCGCTCCAAAATTGAATCGAAAATAGGCGTGGGCCAAGCCGTGGGACTAAACCTAGGGGAAGAGGGCAGCGACGAGTGCATCAAAATATTGGGCTTCATGGGCTCGCCGGAATTAAGCATCAAGGCAAACTCTTCGGGAAAATCGGTTTTAAAGAGGCGTGATGAATGGACGTCCTGGGAGATAAGCGACGAGGAAAAAGCAATGTCCGAGTCCGGCTGCGACTCGTAGAAAAAAAAACGGCCATGGCCGTCGAGCCGCAGTAGCGGACCAACGTAGCGGGGCAGCTCTCGGCCCAACACCAGGAGACCATTGCGAAAAGAAAAGAGCCGACGAAACCTGGTAACGGGCGGAAGATCGTCATCGCGACCATCGGTAAAATACTTGACGGCGTTCTCAAAATTAGCGGCAACCCGAGTTGCATTGGACCAGGAATTGCCGTGCTCCTTTTTGTCGCAAAAAACAGTAATGGCTTCCCGGATCGTCTTCACTGGTTTCCAGTAGTGGGTGTGCAGCAGCCTGACCGGCAGTGTCCCGACCGTGCTCTGCATCTGTTCCCGGCAGATCATGTCGCCGTCCCGGCGGAACCGGTGGTGCACAAAGTGCCGCGACAGAGCAACCACCAGGGCCTGGAAAGCGTTCAAGTCGTCGGGCACATGGGAGAACCGCATCAAATCAAACTCATTCACCGGCCTAAAAACGGGCTCAGTCGGGTCCGCCGCGTAGACCGACCGGTACACCGAGTGCAGCAGCTCGTGCAAATGATAGGCCACTTCGGTGACCTTGTACAGTTGCCGGGACACCTCGAGACGCTTATCGAGCCAGGAATTATCACCGGCAGGCGCATCGGGTTCTTTCGGAACCCCCGGCTGAGACAACTGGGAAGACACAATGGTGCGCCGGTGACGAGGCCGCTTGGCTGGCCGGTCATTGACGGGGGCTTCGTCCTGTTGCTGCTGGGGCACTGCGGCGATGTCAAAGGAGGAGGCAATATTGCTGCGCTGACAGACCTCGTAGACGAGACCGATGACGCCCGAGTGGAACTGGTAAGTCGTTTCCAGTCGAGTCATCTGGGGGTCTTCGTCGAGCGTGAAGCCAAACACGGACTCGGCGACGCGGACCGCCTGGTACCGCTGGATCGAAAGGACGCCATCGACGTTTTCCAGCCAGTGTCGGCAAAGGACCTCGAGGACTACCCGGGACTCGCGTTTCGAAGGTTTCTGTTGGTCCGCGAGGACCCTGGCAGTGGAGATCATCTGCAAGTACTCGACGTCAAGCGCCAAAGGCACCGTGAAATTATTCATAGTAGGACCGATGTAGATTCCACCGATCTGGTTGGGCACGGCACGATCAACCACAGGCCTTTCAGTGGAACGCTCGGCAAACTGACTAAGGTTGTTCAGGAAATCGTCAAATTGATTAGAAGTTTGAGCGGTGTCCATCCATCCATCCACAAATTTATTATTTTTTTTTTAAAAAATTTATTAAATCCGCAAAAAAACAAACACAATAATTTAAAGATTTGCTGGGTCCAATGTATTGCGCCCAATGTAGGAACTATCGCTATAGTCGGGACCGACGAAATTCCGGCGAATGCAGGAAATGTGGAAGGAAATGGGATCCTGGGTGCACCGGTACGGAAAAGCACTGTAGTAGTCGTAGTTCGGGTAACCCTCCTTGCATGTCGGATAGCCAGGAGTGTAGCCCGGATGTTTCAAGGTTTCGGGACCGCTCAGAGCCATTAATTTTTTTTTATAATATTATTTAACAAATAAAATTTAAATTAAAAGATGCCTTACAACCCAAATGCATACAGATCCTCCCGAGTAGGCGGCGCAGCGGCCGCATCGGCGGCTTCTCTGCCGGGCCCAGTGAATCCTTTTGACTCGTCCCGACAGCAGTTCCAGCAGCTATTGCCCTGGCTCGGCACAGTGTCCGGCGCCAACACAATCAGTGTCCCGGCCCAGCCCGGTATCCCGAGCGAGAGCCTGGACCAGACTCCGCCGAACGCGGACGACACGTCGCGCCGGGTCGAGGTCACGGAGGACAAGGGTGTCGTCGTCTCCACCAAGACGAGTAACCTGGTGTCCTGTCCCAATGCGGAGGGCGAGGTAGGCCTTGGCTGCTGGCTACTGAGCTCGGACAACGACAGGTTCGCCCGAAAGAACCTGGAGCAGGACACGATGCCCGGCGAAAAAGAGCCCCGGGACATTATGGTGGTTCCGGGGAACTTCTTCGAACTGCAGAATGACTTCGCCTCCCAGAGCTACACCAATGTGACGGCGGACCTGTACAACCAGGAGTCGCTGGCCTCGGAGCAGCGGATCTTCACCGGAGTCATGGTGAACTCCAACACCGGGCAAATGTACGAAACCTACGAGGACGATGTGCCACCGCCCAACACCGACAAGGCCCGGCACGAAGAGGTTGAGTTCACAGTGCAGAACCCAAAGCTGACGGCGCTCAACGGCGGCTGGGATCCAAATCTACCGACCCGCAATAAAACCGAGATCCTGGAGATAGAGCACGGTCCCGACGCTGGGCTCAATCCCTGGGGCTCCGTGTTGTACGCGTCCGCGATCCGCGACATCACCGAGCAAAGGGATGTCCGGCAACAATTCAACAACCGGGACGGCTTCGTGCCAATCGAGCCGGCGTGGGATCGCCGGGCAGTGGGTTTTGTCGGTCACGTCTCGGCCTACCGTGGCACCCCGCACATGCCACCAACCCAACGCGAGGGCCGCAACAAGGCCGTGACTTTTGACCAAACCGTGACCAACGTCGACAACCCGGACTTCGACCGCCCCGCGGACCGCACAAACCCGGTGAACGAGGAGCGCTCCACCGGGAACCGGGAGCACCCGTCGATGTTCCAGAACGCCTCAATGGCCTCCGTAAACTACGCTCCGGGCCGCATCAACTACAGTGCCGTTGAGCTGCACCAGACCGCCGGAAAAACCAATCCGAATATAACCTTTGACCCGACAATAAACGCGGGCCAGATTTACGTGGACGGCCACATTACCCTGAAGGATGAGGCCCGGTACAGTAACTATGTGGCGGGCTCCGATGCCCATGCGGTGAAAACCGTGTCATTGGCCAGGGGCATTGTGCGAGGCGCCACCAAACAGGACAAAGCGACTCCGAGCCGGTGGACCGGTTCCACGGTAGACTCCGGCGAGAACTTCATGGCGTCGGTGCGGCTCGTAACCGACCGCTCGCTTGGCTCCAATGCCGCGGCTTCAGCCGCCGCCCTGGTTTCGTCCATAGCAACGGTCGGTAGCGGAGACGGGCGACCTGCCGACGAGAGTGCTTTCATGGCATCGGTGCGGCTGGTTACCGATGCCCGACAAGCCCAGATCCGGGGCTTTGATAGCTTCGAGAACGGGCACAATAGCTCACGGGTTGACGCCCAGACCAAGCTGGCCCCGGAGAACCCGAGGGATGCCAGGCTGATGGGCCACGAGATGGACGGCGGTGCCTACGTAAAAACGATGCCCGAGTACACCGGGTCATTAATCGACCGAAGTCGACGGGCCAGTGTTGGCTCCGGCTCCATCGGGACCCTGGAATCGGAAAACACTCTTATGCGAGCGGAAAACCGGTCCGCCAAGTCAGACTCCGTTCAGCTGTACCGTCTACAGCCAACGTACGGCCAGGTATCCGGCGCTAGCCCCGAACGACTAGACCAGACAAACACGGTGTACCGCCGACACTTCGGAGAAGCGCTGCCCCGGATACAGCCGTCGTTTGTGGCGACGTGGTAATAACGCTATAGCTATTTAATAAAAATATTTAATAAAAAAATAATATTTTTTTTTTTTTTTTTATTTTATTGAAGTGCAAGAAACCGGGACACCAGACACTCCCGCGAAATCCCATCCCTAATGCTCACAATGGTGCCCAGGACGGTGGCCGCCAGGTTCGGAGTGCTCTTGTCGTGCCGAATTTTAACTGGCACCGCGGTCGTTTCCGAAGCGCCTTGCAGGATCCGCAGTAGACACTCGAATATCACCGAGAAGGAGCCCACCGTGGGCTGCAGGAAATCCTCCAGGGTCTTGATTAGCGGACAGGACGTGTCAATGACGACGCGCCCGATCCCGAGAGGCTGCACAATTTCCCAGTACCATTGGCCGCTCGCCGCTCCATTAATGATGTTGCGCGCCTCGATGAGCAAGTCCACTGTATTGTGCTCTTTCCACTTGAAGGGAAGAGTCTGGGCGAGGGGTTTGTCGCGCGGCATAAAAATGAGACCGTCGTCCTCCGACACCGGCTCAAAGGTAAGTAAAAATTGGGCGAGCTCGTAATACGGCTTCGTACGAAAATCGATGCGTTTCATCGAGAACTTTCCAAGCGTCACCTGTTGCTCCAGCGCCTGAGCCGCGGCCATCCGTTCGCAGTAGCCTTGGCCGAGCAACGACTCACCGGCCACGGAAACCGCGTCAAACGCGAGAAATAGTTTTTCGTGCGACTTGGAGGTTAAGCACTCGCCGGTCAACAGGGTGCCGGTAAAGTACTTCGAGTGGCACTGGACCTCCTGGAAAAAGACGGCCCCGGTGCGGTCCATGGTGCAGCAGAAGCGCTCGCCGTCCCGAAACGTGCCGAGCACCAGGGTCATGTGGAGACCATTGGCCTTCTGGGAGACTACGAAAGACTCTGGGGCGCCAAACACCTTCTCCAGGCTCCGGAGGTCCAGGCTCTGGGGCTGTTGGGAGGGAAATATTTTTTTGGGATGCCGGTACAGGTTCCGTACAATCGAGTGGACAGCCTCTTGCAGCGCATTGACCGGCAGCATCACACAGAATAAAAAAAAAGAAAATAATAAAACAGTTTTAAAAAAAAAATTTTTTTTTTAAATGTAATAAAACAAAAAAATGCAAAACATTGTACGCCGAAGTCGCTTTAACGCCGATGATGGTATTGCCGATGATGACCAGGGCTTCTTTGCAAAGCACATGAAATGTTTTGGCATAGCGGCATTGGCTGGTGTTGTGGCTGCCGTTGTTTCCTATTACATCGTTGTGAAGAAGTATAGCAAAACAATGCTTATGTCCAAGAAAATGCAGTACATGATTATTGCAGTTATCGCTGTTGTAGTAGCGGTTGGCGCTTTTTTTCTTAGTAAAAATATGATGTAGATATTATTAATAATAATATTAATAAAAATATTATTAAATAATTATAATAATAATTAATAAAAATGGATCGAGTTTTGCATAACCATTTTGCTGCGGACGCCGATTCCGGAGTCTCTCTTAGTCTAGCAGCAACCACGCCAATGATGCAAAACATGAAGTGTGTCGGTGTCGCGGTGGCTGCTGGCGTTATTGCCAGCCTCGTTGCCTGGTACATTATCACAAAAAAGAATAACAAGGCAATGCTCTGGTCCAAAAAAAAACAGTGGCTTGTCATTATTTTAATTTATGTCGTAGTAGCGGTGGGCGGCTTCTTAATTGCTAAAAATTTTATTTAATAGCTAATAGCTAAGGGCGATCAGCAACGAGTCGGCCAAATCGTCTTTTTTTCGGGAGGCTTCAAACCCAGCGGCCCCGAGCTCATTTCCGTTTGCTTCAAACTCCAGAGCCCCGCTTCCAATCAGGTGACGAACCGTCATTATTCCATCCTTCTTATTGGCCGCGTAGCGCTCCCGCGCAGTTGCCTTTTTAGTCGCCGCACTGTCGTCGAGCGCCTTGCGGTTCACACAGGAGGCTTCGTGGACCTGAAATTTTTTCCCAGCCGAAACGTAGTGCACCGTGCACTGGACATCGGTCTTGGTAAAGACGTAGCAGGCCGAGAAGACACTCGCTCCAACCGCCTTCATCCGGGGATTACAGTTTGGCTGCCGTTCAATGGCAATGGCCAGCGGCATTAGGCCCGCTAACCGCCGGGCTCCATGCACCATTTCCCACACGGTATCCACCACGCTCGTCATGAGTCGGCCCAGCTCGATTTTGTTAACATTTTTAGAGTTTGGAAAGAGGTCCACATTGACCCAGCGGTGCACCATCACACAATGTGTGGATAATGGTCCCGACGGTTTCTGAATTATACACAGGCCTAAATTTCTTGTCCCAACGTCAATTCCCAAAATAAACATTTTTATGCTCTTTATTTATGCTCTATGCTCTTTATTTATGCTCTATGCTTTTCTAAAAGCCGCAGGTTCTCCGAAAGTCCTGGCAGCGCGCTTTAATTTCCCCGAGCAGCTCCTGTGACACATCGCTGCGCGGCTCTATTAGACAGGGCCCGGGGCTCAGTAGACCGAGGCTCTTCAGTAGCACGGTTGGCATGTACCGCTCAAAATAGAAGTCGGTGAGCCGCGGCAACAGGAAATCATCCCAAAACGACTGGTTCCTGGGGAAGCAGTCGGTGCTGGACCTGGTGGGCGTCCACACGTAGAAATGACAGTAGGCCAGGTCCAGGATTTGCATACAGCCCTGGATCTGGGCATAGTAGTAAATTGGAATGGGGCCGTATAGCCGCTTCCGGAACGGGCACTTTATCTCGAGCAGGTACTCGTGTGGATTTTCCGTGGGCGGAGTCCAGGACGGCAGGGAAATGATTCCTCGGGATGGATCAAAGGTGCGCGTCATCAGATCAAAGCCCGGCACAACGCTCCGGTAGTTTACCGGAACCGTTGAACTAAAGGCCTGGGCCGTGACAATGCCGTCCGGCGAAGCCCCGAGAAACGGCCACCGGGAACAAATGGAGAGTCCGGAGTCGCGCCACTTTGGTGGCTCCAGAGCCCCGGAACCATAGATTGGATCCTGGGCGATGCTTGCGCAGTACTGGTCACAGGCCACTGGCTCCTGCTTGGTTCCGTAGGCAGTCGCTTCATTTCCCTCGAACGTTTTAAACAAGAGCTGGGCGAGAAGATCGTCCGGCTTGCAGTAGGGATTGATGCCGGCCGCTGCCCCGAAATTTGAGGCGGTAATTCGATTGACCCGGGCCTCGAGCCAGGCGACAGAGCGTTGCTCCAGGGCCTGCATCGCCAGGGCCTCGTCGGGCTTCAAAGAAAAAACCGGGCTAAACAAAGATTGGATCAGGCCTTCGATGTCCATCTTTTCTTTATACTGTTTCATATATAATAATATATTCATATATAACAATTAATGTTTTTGTACACTCTAATAATAAAAAAAAATATTACCTATGTACTCTCGTGCTGCTGACCAACCCTTGTATTGCGTTGAGAATGGCGAGTGCGTCAGCTGCAATGGCTGCGAGAGTTTCAAGAACGACCCGGGCAATGTGCGGAGCTACACTACAATGCAAGACTGCCAGGTGACCCTGAAGCAAACCCAGGCAATGGAGGTTAATGGAGGCCAGTACTATCCGGAAACTAATAAATCGATTTCTCAAAAACCGTCTTGTGCCTGCGAGTAGCCACTCCATCCCGGTAGCACAGGTCCTCGGCAATCACCTGGGAGACCCTGTAGTGATTCCGCTGGTCGGTGTTCAGTACGTAGCCGGTGAAACTGAAATTTACTGATTTATCTTGGCAGTCGTCCGCTGGCTCGATTCGCAATTTAAGTTCGAAGAATTGGGAGCACGTCGGAATTACCAGGTACTCCCGGTCAATGATTATTGGGTCTCCAACGAGCAACTGCACTGTCCCTTGTCCGGGCTCCGGGCGGTCTATAATAATGGCGTCCCAGCGGTAGTCCAGTTTAAAGTCATAGCTCCGTTTTGTAAAGCTTGTGCTACGGGGCTTGGTCATGGTCTGTTTGACCGGCACAGCCAGTTTTGCATCTTGACATAGGATCATCATGGCATCGACGTATGAAAGCGTCTTAGAATCTTTAAGGTCGACGAGCGATTTAATTATTTCGGTGCTTAAATAAAGACTTTGCATTAAATATTTTATATATAATATTAATAATAATAATGAATAAAATTCACAGGAACACAATGAATTCCATCGCAATAGTGACTGGCTGTTGCATGGGAATATACTACCCGTACCTTTTTGACATAATAAATTTTACAACTTTTCTGCTAATCATTACTGCGGAACTCGAGGTAATACGACGCGTCAAGTTTCAGGAAGGAATAGCGCTGTGGAGCGTTTGTGGAACCGTTGCTATTTCACTCTTCTGGACCTCCAATAAATTTTGGCTTGTCTGGGTGCGGCTGTTTGCGACGGCCGGTCATTTTCACATATTTGGAAAACAACAATTCCTAGAGCAATAAACATTTCCAGCCCTTTTTTTTCTTTGTAACTTTTTTACCGAGCCCATATTTTTCCATAAAGGCGTGCATGTCCGTCTTCCCCATCGACGAATTACACAGTGTACAGATAGGCCTCAAATTACTGGCCTGTAGAGTACCGCCCAATGCTTCGGCCTTAACATGGCCCACCGCAAAATTGGCCTTTGATATCTGTTCTACCCCGCAACAGTAGCAAAGGCCAGTGCTTTCGGTGCCATTGTGATTGCACCACACTACATTGCGCAGCGTGGCTGGAATTTTTTCTTTTTGTTTTGATTTTTTCATTTTATTCGTTAGTCAGCACAAAAGTACTTTTCCTCGTCGTGGAAAGGTAAAGCCCTGGAAAAATAGTCCTGCAGCTCCGCAAGGCAACAGTACTGTGTGGAGAAGTCTAGCGCCTCCGGGACATTCTTGATAAATTGGCCGATATCAAGCGACGAGGGTCCCTCGACTTCCGCAATGGTCCGGTAGCGATCAGTTGCCTGCCCGACATTGGATCCGCAAAATTCCGCGCAAAAGTCAAAGCACGGCAGACAGATAGAATCCGGGTCGTACGGCTCAACGCCTAGCAGAAAAGTATCACAGGCTAAGTTCTGGGCGCTCGGTCTTTTTTCCGGGTCAAAATCCAGCAGCGGAATAATAAAGTTGGCCAGTGACAAGCTAACCTCCTCCGAGATCCGGCGGATGTATTTGGCAATCCGCCGCCTGCCGCGGTCATAGGAGGCTTTTGTTGTCGAGGAAAAGAGTTCCCCGGCCGACGGTAACGCCACCCGAAGCATCGTTACCCCCAGGGCAAATATATCGGCCGACTCGTAGAGCAGCAGTTTGTCTTTACTGGTGAGTGCGATTTCCGGCGGAATATGACCCATCGTAAACAGAGTTCCCCGGTTGCTACGGGAGCCCGTTTTTATGGCCAGACCCATGTCAATGATCCGGGCCTCGCTATTATTAAATAAAATGTTATCCATCTTCAGGTCACAGTGCAATATCCCGGCTGCATGAAGCGTTGACAGTGCCCGGCAAACCGGTAGGAATATAAGCCGAAACATTTCCTTGGTACAGGGCGTGTTTTGCTCGCTCATAGTGGCCACTAGCGAAAAAAGACTATTTCCACAGCGCTCCATCACCAGTGCCAGGCTGCTCTGGTGCTCGGTTTCCCGGGGCACGTCAGGGGCCGGTTCCACGGCAATAAGCTTAACGAAAGTTGGACTTAAGCTGGAGGCGAGCCTGGTCAGCTTGATCTCTTCGACCGCTGTTAGCGACGCCTTCAGAACCTTGATCGCCACATGGGTTTTCGTGTAAATGTCAATGGCCTCGTAAACTGGCGTCGACTTGTCCAGAATATCAGTGACAATGAACCGGTCGCCGCATATGTTCTCCGGCGACGCAAATAGCACAATCCGGGCCATGTGCAGTATCATTGACGGTTTCAGTGCCACTGAATTATGACACTGTATATTAATTCTTTCTAAAATTTCCCGGTAGTCGCTTGCCGTCTTCAAGCGTAGTCGCTTGGTCCACGCAACGTCATCGCCCTGGTAATAGTCCCGGCTTTCCTGTAGCTTTTCAATGCAGGTTAACCGGTCGCGCTTATCCAATGCTTCCTCCACCAGGGGAATGACTCGCCGGATAAGCTCCGAGCGTGTTTGCACAATTCTCCGGATTTTTGGAGTCACCATTGAGGAACAGTATTTATCTATGAAATTAAGTCTATCTCTTCGCTCTTGCAGTAACTTTAACAACATGATTTTGATGTTTTTTTTAACTAACCTCTAAAATGCCCCAGCTTTTAAAAAAAAACAAGTTTTATTTACTTCGAGCGCGCCCTTGCTTTCCGGCCCGGCGCCGTAGCACTAGCGTTACATAACGTCTTTCGTAACGCTAGTGCTACGGCTTTTATATTTTGATTAACATTTTGCCGTAGCACTAGCGTTCTCCGTACCAAGACACCGTAGCACTAGCGTTACATAACGTGAGCCCTGTGGTTTAACGCTAGTGCTACGGCTTATAAATTTTATAAATAATTAACAATTACTATAAAAATAAAGCGCCGTTGATTGTCTCCGTACCAAGACACCGTAGAAAAACGAAACGTGTTTCGTTTTTTA
>Ga0209443_1000911_pt1 | contig 19285 bp, 22 predicted proteins | sample LauGreBMM110DCMD_2_FD_187571 | JGI IMG/M metagenome (GOLD analysis project Ga0209443, IMG submission 187571) | Freshwater lake microbial communities from Lake Michigan, USA - Su13.BD.MM110.DCMD (SPAdes) (version 2) | ecosystem: Environmental > Aquatic > Freshwater > Lake | place: Lake Michigan... | reverse complement strand
CGCTCGTATTGAAGATATGAATTCATTTGAAAATGATTGTAATAGTCTAATAGTATAAAAAGTTTTTTTAATAAAAAAATTGAAAATTTAATGATTTATCGTTATAATAATATTATACAATTAACATTATGACGGATATTTATGACGCAGTAAGAAAAGGTGATCTAGTTCGTCTTAGAATTTTTTGCGAAAATGAAAAATTTTTGTTTAAAGGCTTGTGTGATCTTGCAGCAAAAAAAGGTCATATTGACTGTCTTAAATATCTTCACAAAAATAAATATCCTTGGGATAAATGGACATGTAATAATGCTGCAATGAATGGTAATATTGAATGTCTCAAGTATGCTCATGAAAATAGATGTCCTTGGAATGAAGACACATGCTTTTGGGCTGCATGGAATGGTCATATTGAATGTCTCAAGTATGCTCATGAAAATGGATGCCCTTTTCATGAAGAAACATGTACTCGTGCAGCAGGAAATGGTCATCTTTACTGTCTCAAGTATGCTCATGATAACGGATGTCCTTGGAATGAATGGACGTGTAGTAATGCTGCACAAAATAGTCATCTTGTATGTCTCATGTATGCTCACGTAAATGGATGCCCTTGGGATGAATGGACGTGTAGTGATGCTGCAGGAAAAGGTCATATTGTATGTCTCATGTATGCTCATAATAACGGATGTCCTTGGAATGAAAGAACGTGCTCCCATGCTGCAGAAAATGGCCATCTAGAATGTCTCAAGTATGCTCATGAAAACGGATGTCCTTGGTCTGCAGATACATGTAAATATGCAGCACAAAAAGAGCATCTTGAATGCCTCAAGTATGCTCATGAAAATGGTTGTCCTTGGAATGAATGGACTTGCGCTTGGGCTGCAGAAAATGGTAATCTAAACTGTCTCAAGTATCTTCACGAAAATGGATGCCCTTGGAATAAAAATACGTGCACTAATGCTGCAAAAAAAGGTCATATTGAATGCGTCAAATATGCTTATGAAAATGGATGCCCTTGTGATAAAAAGTTTATAAAAAAATTTATATCTACTATTGTTAAAAAGATTCTTATTCCAAAGTGGCGTGATTCTGTTAAAAGTCGTCCTATTGTTTACTACTGGATGGAACGTAGTGCACAGACTTCTTGTGCAGAAAATGGACGAGCTCGTATTGAAGATATGAATTCATTTGAAAATGATTGTAATAGTCTGATAGTATAAAAAGTTTTTTTAATAAATACAAAAAAAATTGACATATTTATAATTTATTATTTTATTGATATTTAAAGCAAAAATTACTACTAGTAATATTATATAATGTTTGGATTTTTAATGAATAGTCTATATAATTATAGGTTGATTAAATCACTTGATTTTATTCTAATTGCTAGGATGAAACATAGTCATATTATTTATAATCCATTAACTAAATCATTACTAATTGATAATTCTCTTAAAAAAGATTTAGAAATTGCAAAAAAAAGAAACAATAAAGATAATAAAGATAATAAAGATAATATTCAAACTATTGAAATGAGTGAAAGCCATGCAACCCAACCATATAAAAAAATTAAATCAAGTAAATAGACGTCTAATTCTTATAGACCTCTTAATATTTTTGATTTAATTAAAAAAAATTGAAAATTTAATGATTTATATGTTTTTAATATTGATTAAGCAAAACAGTGTTCCAGATGATGAAAACAGCAACAAATTCGATCATTTTTATGATTGTTATGGCTTTAGCATGCTATCAATTTTATGTCATTGAATATGCATTAAAGTATATGTTGATGCCTGATTTAGTTCCATTATTTTGGATACTACATGGGATATCAACCCCAATTTGGGCAACTGCATTAATCTCTATGCTTATGATTTAGAATTTGTAATTATTTTATATATATAATTTATTTACAAATTTTATCATTTTAAATATTAATTTAATAAAACATAGTGTACAGACTTCTTGTAGATAAAATGGATGAGCTCGTATTGAAGATATTTTTAAGTACACAAATAATTAAAACTATTACACTTTTTTAACTGAAAAAGAGTAATAATATTATTTTCTAATATAATACATATGTTAGATTCAAAATACAAAAATAAATATTTAAAATATAAAAATAAATATTTAAATTTACAAAGTCAAATAGGTGGTGTTAATGGTTCCAATGCTTCTATACAAACTCTACCTGATGAAATATTAAGTTCTATATTAAATTCTTCATCATATAATAAAGAATCAAAACAAATAAAAGAAACAGATTTAACCATAAGTTTAAAAAAAAAACTTGGAAAAACAACATTGGATATGTTGTTTTCTACAAATGAGGATATTGTTATTAATGATCAATTAAATTATAGAGAAATTTATTTATTAGCTAATTTATTTACTAGAAATATTAGTAACAACACAACAAGAAATAATTTATATCTTGATATATCTAAAAATATATTATTTCCATTAAATATCTTAAAAGAAGCATTATTAAATCCTAATAAAAAATTATTTTTAAATAATAAAAAATTATTTTTAAATAATAGTAAGCAAATTAAGGAAAATAATAACATAATTCATTTATATATTAATTCTATAAATGATAATTATTTAGATTTTCAATTAAGCTTTATATTTTTTTGTATTGATATTATAAAAATAAAAGGAGACATAATATTAAAATTAAATCTATTAAATATGATGGTATTTAATAAGAGTTTTAATACAATAATACATGCATTAAAATTAGATATACCCCTTATAATACTTAAATTTATTAATACTACAAATTTTACGGATAATACTGCTAAAATATTAGCAGAAGCATTAATAACAAATACAAAATTAACAACACTTGAATTTATATCTAAAGAGTTAACCGATGAAGCAGCTAATCATTTTTTAAATGCTTTATTAAATAATAAAACACTTACTACACTTAATGGTCTTAATGACTCTTTATATATTGAGGATTCAACATTAATAGAGATAAATAAATTACTAGAAAGAAATAAATTACTAGAAAGAAATAAATTACTAGAAAGAAATAAATTACTAGAAAGAAATAAATTACTAGAAAGAAATAAATTACTAGAAACAAATAAATTACTAGAAAGAATTAAAATACTAAAAGATTATAAAATACTAGACGATAATTACATACAGCATATGATTATTTAATATAGATTAATTAAGTTTTTATAAAAGTTTAATAAATTATATAAACATATATATATATGTTAATAACAAGACTATTATTATATGTAATGTTAATAACAAATTATAATATAAAAATTATTAAAAAAAAAATAAATTTATTAGAAAATGCAATGACTTCTAATAAATATAATATAACACAAAAAGAAGACTTTATTAATAGAATTGAATTATTAAAAATAGATTATTATATAGCTATAATTCAAAGTGATTTAAAATAAAAAACATATAATACTAATAAAAAATATATAATAATATACATATTATTATATAAATGAGTAATGTAGGTAATGTAGGTAATGTAGGTAATGTAGGTAATGTAAGTAATATAGGTAATGACTGGACAGAAGATATTGATAAAGTTCTTAGTAGTATTAGAGTAAATTGTATTATTTTAAGTAAAGCACATAAAGAAAGATATTTTGCTTTAAAAGATACTTTAAAATGGTATAGATTACCTGTTATAATCTTAAATGGTGCGAATAGTATAATTGCTGTTGGTCTTCAACCATATGCAACTCAAGGAGCCATCAGTTTAACAACATCACTTATTGCTTTAACTTGTGGTATTATAGGTTCTATTGAATTATTTTTTGGAATACAAAAAAGGTTAGAAAACGATATGATTAGTCAACGTGATTATTATTTATTAGGTATAGATATATATAAGACATTAAATTTAAATAAAAAGAACAGACCTGTACCAGCAAAGGATTTTCTTGAGAAGAGTTATAATATATATACTAAACTTATAGAAAGTTCATCAACATTAGCAAAAGTTAAAGGTGATAAATTAATAGAAATAAAAGTAATAAATGAAAATAATATAAATGAAAATAATATAAATGAAAATAGTATATATGAAAATAGTGAAGATATTGTTATATCTCCTATACCAAGAAGAGGAAGTGTTCAATTACCTTCTAACGATAGAGAATTAAGTATCACAGATGATTAAAATAATTTACAAAATGGTTTTTTAAAATCACAAATTACAAATATATATATACACATTCCAGATAATAATAATACTGAAACAATAATACAAAATTTAATTAATATAATATAAATTATATTAATTTCTTTTTTAATTTGTAATTCTTTTTTACAAATAATACAAGTATTCTTATTTTTAATTAACCATTTTTTATAACAAGAATTATGTATATAATATATTCCACAATGATTTATTTTAGATAAATTATCATATTCTTCTAAACAAATTATACAAGAATTCATTAATAATACTTTGATAATATTTAATTAAAATATAAAATAACGCTTCGTACTGGGATCGAACCAGTGGCCCCACGGTTAACAGCCGTATGCTCTAACCAACTGAGCTAACGAAGCAAATTGCTGGAAGTGGGGTTCGAACCCACGCATCTTTCGATAGATGAGCTTAAGTCATCCCCCTTAGACCACTCGGGCATCCCAGCTTAGCTCTTGCCCAGATTCGAACTGGGGTTGGAGGATTCAAAGTCCTCAGTGATAACCACTACACTACAAGAGCAATTGTTCCCAGGCGGATTCGAACCGCCGACCTATGGCTCATAAGACCAGCGCTCTAACCAACTGAGCTATGGGAACTATAATTATTAATATAATATCTCTTTATATCACTTTTTTAATAAATTAATTAATTATATTTCAAATATAAATGGATATTGTTTATAATAATTATTATGATTATAATACCATATACCAACATGATTTGGTATATATTCAATATATGAAAAGTTATGTTTTTTTAATATATTTGATATATTGCTTTTATAATTTAATAAATATGGTTCTCCTGTTAACATAATTTTAGATGGTTTATAATTAGGGGATATATCTATTATAATAATATCATCAGTCGTAATTCGTTTAGCATTTTTTATTATTTTATTATGTGCATAATTAGGCATTTCATGAAAAGCAAACATTATAGTTGCTGTATTAAATTGTTTTTGTTTACCATAATTTTCAGCATTTCCTATTGTAAAAATTGTATTTCTTTTTTCTTTAATATTTTTATTTTTATATGCTTGTATAATGTTAGCACGTTCAATCATTTCTTTACTGGTATCAATTCCTAATTGATTTATATAACTAGACGTTCCAGTACCACAACATAAATCTATTATTACAGGAAATTTATTATTTTTTTCATAAAATTTATTATTATATTTTGTAAGAATCTTTTGTCTAATATCTATTGAATTATAACATTTATTGTCTATAATTGTAGTTGCAAATGGTGCAACTATTGAATGAAATTTACCACCTAATCCTATATTACCAAAATTATGAATTCTATGATCATAATAATATTTAATTGGGCTAGAGAAAACAGAAACTATATTTATAATTTGAAATAATATAAAATAAATAGTATTCATTTATTATATTAAATTATAAATTATTTATCTTTTAAATATTTATTAATTACAGCATCCATACTATATGGATATCTTTTTCCATTACTACCTTTATGTATTTTTTTCTTTAAGATATTGTAAGCAGTAATTAATCTTTTTTCTTATATTTTGTTTTCTTTCCATAGGAGTTATATGATAAATAATATAGTTTACGGCTAAGTTAAATTGTTTTTGTAAATCATCATTAGACTCAAATAATTTATATCCTTTAGAATTCTTAAATCTGATTTCATATTTATTTTTTTCAAAAATATAATTTATTTCGATATCAATATTAATAGTATTATTAATGCTAAAATTTAAATAATAGTTGTCTTCTTCAAAAATATGATATACTACATATATTATACAGTTTATACTATGTTTAATTGCTTGATAAGTATATAAAGGTGGTGTATTACTTGTAGTAATAATCCAATTATGTGATGATTTATTTTTTTCTATTTTAGCTTGTTCTTCTTCTTGCTCTTTTAAAAATTGGTCTTTTAATTTTTCTATATATTTGACTCCTTCATCTGATGTTAATAACACAAAATTTCCGTCATCTATCATAATATATAATTTTTTTACATCTATTGAAAAGTGTACCATAATTTCCCACTGATTTAAATCTCCAAAATCACTTATTTGTGTTTTATCAAATTCATCTATATTAATTGCTAATATAATTTGAGGATATTTAGATGCATTATTTATAGTTTCATAATCCTTTTTCATATCGTCAGTTATTTTTTCTATATTATCATTTATATATTGTGTGAAATGTATTAAAAAACGCGTTGGTCCTTCACCTAATTTTCTATCAAGAGCACCATATTCTTTGGCTACATGTAATTGACCAGTAAAACTTAACGAAATTTTCAGAGCATCATCTATTACTTTTTTGTTGTCTATCAAGAAAATATCCCACATAAGAGCTTTTTCGTTTATTATGTTCATCAAGCCATTTACTTATAATAGGCCAATACTTTTCAATTATTTGATAAATTTTTTTATTATATTTTCCTGTTAATCCATTTTCTATGATATCATCAATATAAAATAGATTGGTTCCATGATAAATGTAATTTGGTCCACCACCAAGTTGACCTTTTAAATCTAAATATTTTAATTTATATTTTAAATATTTTTCTTTATACATTATATTCTTTTATAATTATAAATATAATTATTATATATGTAATAATGATATTGATATTAAGAGGTCATATTCGGGAATTATTTAACTCATGTAATTTATATTAAAATTTTTTATATTTTTAATTATTTATCTTTTAAATATTTATTAATTACAGTAGTCATACTTTTAGGATATCTTATATTATTAGGTAATTGATCTATATTAAACCATTTTCCATCAGTTGTTTCATTATTTTTCTTAAAAACAATGTTAGGTTTATCAGCATATGCTTTTTCTAAATAATATAAAAAAATTTTTGTATGTGGTTTACGTCCATATGATAATTCTTTAATAACATGGTTTCTAAGTTTACCATAAAGCTTATTTGTCCATTTATCTAGACGAAAACCACCTGTTTCTTCTTTAAATTCTCTAATAGAAGCTTGATAATGAGTTTCCCTATGATTTATTCCACCACCCGGTAAATTCCATTTGCCATTATTTTCTTTTACTAAATAAATGGTATCATTAAAAAATAATGCTGTTGCAACATTTGAAATTCCTCCGCCTATTTGACTTTGTAAATTTAAATATTTAATTTTATATTTTAAATATTTATCATAATACAAATCATTAACTTCCATTATATATATATAGTATAATTAAGTTATAATATAATTTTCTACTATATATATATTTTAGAAATGATATTAATACTAAGAGGACATATTCGTGATTCATTTAATTCAAATAATTTATATAATTTAATAAAAAGAATATATAATGAATTTGTAGATTTAAAAATATATATACATACTTGGAATATATTTGCAAATAATATAAGTTGGAGAAATATAGAAATAAATAATAATATTGTAGATGATAATATAATTTTTAATTATTTTGATGATTTAAAATTTTTAATAAAAAAAATAATAATAGATAATGATACTAAAATAAATTTAATTGGTAATTTAAATGGAAATGTTGCTTCAAGTAGAATGCCTTTAAAAGGTTGGAAAAATTATTGGTATGGACAATATAGTATAATAAATTATATTTATAATACAAATATAGATAAAAATGAAATTGTAATAAATACTAGATTTGATTTATTATCTAATAGTTATTATTTTAATAATATAGAAGTAATATATTTTATAAAAAAAAATAATAATAAATCATATATAAAAAATAAATTTTTAATTGAAAATGAATTGTTAAATGATATATGGTGTACTGGTGTTGATAATATTTATATAGGTAATATAGATACAATGTATAAATTAATACATAAATTTTATTATGAATTAGATAATATAATAAAAATTAATAATAAAATAATACATCAAGAATATTTAGTAGTTATTGTAAACTCTGAAATCTAAACTATGAACTGTTTAATTATAAGTCACGTCATTATTAATTTAATCAAGAGAAACCATTAAATTTTTATTTAATTAAAATTATTTCTTTAATAAATAGTTCTAGTCTTTTTTTAAGAATTATTAATATATTTATTTTTATATTAAAAAAAATACGGAATTCCAAACTATAATAAATTATAGTTTGAAATTTTTGTTTAAGTATCACAACTCTGCCACAACTCTGTCACAACTCACTCACGACCAAGTCGCTTACATGGAAGCTAACTCAATACCACCATGGGGTACGTGATCCAACTTGTTGTCCAATGCTACAGTACGGGATATGAGTTCCCACTCTTCGTCCAATCCCACAGACACATCAGGAAACCAATTGTCCTCGTCTTGATGCTCGGTCGTCGATAGACAGAGCTTCGGTACTACAATTTTCGCCATAACAGCTCCCACCACAGTCATGGCGAAAAGAACTTGGTCGAAAACGTGATTCATAGCGAGGGACGGTGTACATGTAATAACTAAAGGAACCAATAAATAGTTAAAATTTCAATTTTTTAAATGAAGTATTAAAAGGAATTACTTTAACATGTTTTTTAAGTTAACATAAATATATTAAATTTTAATTAATCAATTAACATATGCAGTTATGCCAGCATGTTCTCTTGCAAAAATAACTGGTTCTCTCCGTAGTCGTACAGTATCTGCAACAGGACTATTTCTTGGAATTAATACAATAGGATTACCTTCAAAATGTACTTCTATATTTTTGGTAAAATTTAAATCTTCTGTTCTATTAAAATTTAAATTTTTTAATCCACTAATGAATTGATAGAATCCTGTATTTGTAATATTATTATTAGTAAGATCAATATGTTCAAGGTGTTCATAAAATGTCAATAATGTGGCTAATTTTGTAAGGTGTCTATTTTCTAATTGTATATTTTGTTGTTTATTTCCTCTAAAATTAAGATGTGTTATTTTTTCATAAATACCATAGGAACGTAAATCTATTAGAAATACTTGTTCAAATACAGGATTATCTAAGATTTGACCAATATTTATAAATGTAAGTTTTTTTAAGTTTGGATTACTTTTTAAATATGAGATAATTTGATATATTTCATCTTCATTTCCTTCTTGTATATTAGGAAATATTACTTCCTCTAATTGTTGATATTCGAATTTTTCAATATCGGTAATTACACCACCCATTTGATCTTTTAAATTTAAATATTTATTTTTATATTTTAAATATTTATCATAATATAAATCTTTACCCGCCATATATATATATATATATATTATATTATTTATATTATGATTAATAAACCATTAAATTTTTAAATTAAGTATCAATATGTTTCAATATATGCTTTAGTTGTATTACGAGGAATTACTTTAACATGTTCTTTAAGTTCTGTAAGATATAGACCACTCCAAATAACTCTTTTATCAGAAACTGTATTCAAAATAAACTTTGAAATGCTATCCTTGTATTCATCAACATATTTTTCTTGAAATGTTTTTTGATTTTCTTGCCAAATGTAATTACCATGACTAGAAATACCACGTTTACCATCATACTCATACTCAGTATCTATTTCATTTTCAAAGTCTTCTAGGTTTATATAGTAATCACTTGTAAATTTGTCTGGTGGTTTGATAGTGAAAGAAATATCTTTTTCAAAATCTTTATCAGTTTCTCCTTCATATGGTTGGTCTGCTTTAAATGTTAATTTTTTAGGTTTGTTTCCAGTTACATAAAAAGTATTTTCTACATCTTGTAGAACTTTTCTATCACCGTGAGTAAGACCTAAAATAGGGATTTCATTAACTCCTTCTTCAATATTAAAACAGAAAGTAAAAGTTCCTTCAGTCTTACCTGAAGGCATAATACCAATAATAATATCACAATTTGGAGTAGCAGCATCAAAAAGAAAATTCAATAGTGCAAACTCAGACATGTCATCATCTGTACCAATAACATTTTTAAGAGTCATACCAATTTTTATTAGACCTTGTTTAATACATTCTAACATTTTAGGTCCAAGACTAGCACGTTCTTCTTGTGTGATATTACGTTTAATATATTTTCCTACTGGAAGAATTGCAATAATTCCACCATCAGGATTTTTTATAATTTTAAGAGGAGGAAATTCTAATGAGTTAATGTCAGATATATTCATACTACGATAAATTGGGAAAATTTGTTCTTCATATGTAACATATTTAGAAGGATTAATTATAGCATCAAGTTTTGCTGCTTGACAGGTTAATTCACCACATGGAATTAGATATTTTACAAATTCTTGATTTATAGGAAAGAATACACTAGGTGTTCCAGATACTGGGATTGACTGAATTACAATAATTGAACCATCGCTTTTTTGATGTATATGTAGTGTAGAGTTATCACACGAAATTTCATCGGTGTGTTTAAGATTATATTTACTATGAGCATCTTTAACAGTCTCCTCATTTTTTTCTAATTGAAATGAGAGGCACATGAGGATTCTGAGTTGTGATATTTAAATATTATATATAATCATTAAATTAAATAATTTTCAATTTTTTATAATAATAAATAATAAATTTGTTATTATTAAGTCTCTTTATTGATATAATTTTTTTAGTCAAAACAAACATCTTTTGTAACACCTCTAGATATAAATAATTTCATTTGGAAATATAATAAAGATGCTATTATTGCCATAGATCTATCTTGTGTTAAAGCATAAGCTACACCCACATACATCAAAAATTGTAATGTAGGTTGTTTAACAAAATCAGATTGTATTGTTCCTGTTTTCATACCAATATCTTGTGCAGCTACTTGAATAAGACAATAACCACCTATTACTTTTAAAAAGGAATTTAAAGTTTTATTTGAAATATAATTAGTAACACCTAAACTTATCATTGAGAAACTACTATAAGTTATGTCTAAATAAAATATTATAATTATTGGTAATAAGGGAATTAATATTTCTATAAAATCTTTTAATCTTTTATTTTTAATTTTATCATAAACATTTTTATCTAAAGTTTCATTGACTTTTTTATAATTGCTATAAGAAAGTAATAATAAAACAATTAAAACATGTTGAAAGTAAGGAAATGGAACCCATCCAATATAAGGATTTAAAGTTTGCATATAAAAATAACTAGAAAAAAAATTATTTTGTATATAACCAAATATTGTTATTTTCTAATTTGTTATCTTTTAAGTTAACAAAAATAAATTTAGAATGAGTTATATTTTTTATTTTGTTATATGTTTTTTAGTTTTTCTATAATTTTGTTATTATCCAATAATTAAACTTTTGAAACCAGTAAATACTTTAATTTTTAATTTTTAATAAATGAATCCATTTAATATGGGATTCCAAACTATAATAAATTATAGTTTGAAATTTTTTTGTATGATTTATATAGCCATAGGTGACTACACTAAGACCACTTGACCTTTGGTAAAAGCTCTCGAAGTTTCTTGATTATCAGTGATTGGTCACTGATTTCTTGTGCTTGTTTCTTGATTATCAGTGATTGGTTTTTGTTGATTTCTGCTTGTCTTTTGTTGATGACTGTTTGTTCGATGAATAAGCGTTGTGCATGTGCACGAGCCTCTTGTTCTGTCTTTAGCTGATTCGTAAGCTTGTTAATCATTGCTATATTATCCGCAATCAGCTGCAGGACTTGTTCAGATGGTATAGGCATCTCTTAACAAATTAATAGTAACTCTATATGAAATTTATAAACACTTCATTTTTCAATTTTTTATGTTTTCTTCAAAAAAATATATTATACATTTTTGATTTTTTCTTAATGCCTTAAACTCAACAATAATTTTTTTAGCAATTTTAATATAAAAGTTTAAAAAGGATTGTTCTTTATAGTCTTCATTAGAAAACTGTAAATTATCAAAAACTTTATTTAATGTTTCATCTTCATTAAAAAGAGCAGCCGAAAGTGTCTTAATATTATCAATAATTTTATCGTTTTCAATAAAAAGTGTTGGATTATCGTTAATTAGCTTTCTATTATAATAATGATATTTATTGATACATTCATCACGCTGTTCATCAAGTATAATCATTTCATCATTAATATAATTTTTCATGTTGTTAACCTTTTCACGAAGTTTTTGGTTTTGATAAAAATATGTAGAAGACATTTTATTTATATATTATAAAAATAAATCATAAAAATTTCAATTTTAATTATAAATTAAGTTTTTATAATAATAAATAAATTTTTAAATAAAAATTTATTTATTTTTTTTTTGGTTTTTTTACGACCAAAATGCTTCAGTGAGAAATAAGCATGTACACATCATTCCTCTGCTCATGTTATAACACACCACATCATTCGGACCGTTCATAGTATGAACAGTTAAGATCTTGTTCGTTTTAATCACGCTAGCGAGGGAATGATTCCTTAATGTGAAGGTGGCCAACCTTCATCCATCCCTCCTTAAAACGAATGGGATAAGCGTGATTGAGTGGGGACCTTTGGAAGGTAAATACAACATTCCACCCGTTACTGCCGTGGTTGAACCAGAAACGTTCTACTTCGTAGACATTGACCGTGCCATTAAGCATTTGGGTCAGACGAGTCATGATGTATGGAAGCACCTCGGATTCGCGCACATGAGGAATAGCATCACTATGCGGGTGCGTCGTTGGAAGAAACGCATACCACTTCCTTGGACAGCCAACGAGCTGACGGGTATCTTCTACCGTGTCTTCTACAGTGTCTTCTTCCGTGTCTTCTACGTCTTCGCCTTCGTTCTCTCCATCATCTTGGACTTCAGGGTTGCCAGAAGGGCCACCACTGGACTCAAAAGCGCTGTAGAAAGAAGGGTGTGGTGAAGACTCCAGTTGAACAACGGCTTGAACTGTCGATAGGATCAGCTGCAGCACCTGTTGGCGTGCATAGCTTGGTGGGGTCTTGCGAGCCAAGACCAGTAGCTCTTGGACAACATCGAGGTCATCGTTGATGGGCTGGGATGCATTTGGCGTGGACATTTTTGTAGCTTTTCGCTGTTTGTAGCGCGTAGTGTATTTTGTGCGCTGTTAAACTAATTTAATTACAATACTAGTAAACACTTAAATTTTCAATTTTTTTATAAATAAATATATTAGTGAGTCGTAAATTAATGATAATAAGGTTAAATTTCTAGAAGATAAGCTTTCTGCGAATTTTGTTATGATTAAGCTTTTTGATAGTTTTGATGTTATTTGTTACCTTTTTAATATCAGAGAGAAGTTTATCAATAATAGTATTTTGAATTTTAAAAATATAATTATTAGGGTCTTCTTTGATATAAACCTTATTTTCAGAAGATTTAATTTTTCTTTGTAGATACATAATATTGTGAATAATTATTTTATTATCATCTAAAATTTTTTCTATAAGTGAAAGGTAATCAACTTTAATATTACTATTTTGTTGAAAGAATTTTATAAGCAAATTTTTATTTTCAGATAATAGTTTATCTATTTGATTATCAATAATGCTAATATATTGTTTATTATAATACTTAAAATCACTTTCATCAAGGCTATTATCTTGGTCTTCGTTTGTTTTGTTTGTGTAGTAACTTCTAATTTTAATGTTTCTTCCTAATACTCTATCATCCCATCGTTTACAAGCATTATAAGATCTTTCATTAGGATAAACCTTGTTTTTACTATCAGTTATAAACATCATATGACCACAAGACGACATTTGTATAGTTTAATTAATAACATATATTAATAATTAATAAAGATTCATTTTTTCAATTTTTAATTAGTGTACACTAAATATAAAAGAATACAGAATAACAAAGTATAATAAATTATAGTTTGAAATTTTTAGTAAAGTATCTCTCAACCTTCCATGCTAAACCCACCGTCATTTCTAATTAGGACCCTTTGAATAGGTCAAGCCTTGTGTATGGTACCAAGCGGGTGAAACTTTGGGTCTCAATTTTTGCTTCATAGCAATGGACATTGCTTGCTTTTCCTCTTCAGAAAGCTTAGAATTTCCCATGATCTGTTGACGAGGAATACATGTTCCCTTCACATAACCTATAGGGATCAGGTCATCCGTGATGTTCTCCGAGAACTTGCGAAGAGGAGTCATTGTGGGATAGGTTACTTGTTCTGGTTCGTGTGGTGGCTTGGGCTTCTTAGAAATAGTCGTCTTAGGCATGGTTGTTGCTGTTTGTGCTGTGGTCCGATTAGGAAGCAGTGTGTAGTGTAATGTGCACCGTGTTAAACTAATTTTATTATAAAAGCAAGAAATACTTAAATTTTCAATTAGTCGGTGTAATATATAATAGATATATATACTTAATATAAAAAAATACGGAATAACAAACTATAATAAATTATGGCTTGAAATTCTTTATGCAACACACAATACAATACGTAGTGTATTGTATTATATGCTGCGAGTAAAAGTAATTTTATTATGGAACCAATAAACACTAAAATTTTCAATTTTTATTGGATTAATCCAAAATTATTTTATATAATGTATTTGAATCAATTGACATATTATAATATTATTTCTAAATAACTAATTATATAGTATTGACATTTTATATTGCTTGTGTAGCACCTGATAGCATTATATGTTAGTATCACCCGTAAGTATCAGCCTAACGATATATAATATATATATACTTAATATAAAAAAATACAAAATAACAAACTATAATAAATTATAGTTTGAAATTTTTTGTGAAGTATTGCTTTTTCCAATCAAAACCATGGTCAAGTCGAATTATGACCGTCTGAGTCGGTCATCTCATCCATTAGTTTTACCTAACGGAGCCTGAACCGGGGGAAGGGTACTTAGTGGACCTAGAACCCTTTTGAGACTTTAGGAGCTGCAGGATCTCCTCCGGGGTAAGCACAGGCATTGTGGCTTGAATCCTGGCGCGAACAGACTTGGTGATCGTAAGCTTGGGCGTCTCAGACATGCTTGTCTCAGGCATGGTCGTCGCTGTGTGTAGCGGTCTGATACAACGCAGAGCGTAGTGTATTTTGTGCGCTGCGTAAAACTAATTTTATTATAGAACTACTAAACAATTAAATTGTCAATTTTTATTGGATTAATTCAAAATTATTTTATATTATAATATTATTTCTAAATAACTAATTATATAGTATTGACATTTAGAGCAGTGCGTATCACCCGTTAGCATGACCCGTTAGCATGACCCGTTAGCATCACCTGTTAGCATCACCTGTTAGCATCACCCGTTAGCATCAGCAAAATTATTTTATATTATAATATTATTTCTAAATAACTAATTATATAGTATTGACATTTAGAGCAGTGCGTATCACCCGTTAGCATGACCCGTTAGCATCACCCGTTAGCATCACCCGTTAGCATCACCCGTTAGCATCACCCGTTAGCATCACCCGTTAGCATCACCTGTTAGCATCACCCGTTAGCATTACTCGTTAGTATAAAATAAAAATTGAAAAAAGAATATTATAAATGTAATATATAATTATTTAAAAAAGCGGAAAGTGTTATTATGTCTGACAATCGGCCGATTTATTTTTTTGGTCAGGATAAACCAAATGGTTTTATGAGTAATTTTTACAAAAGTGATTTTGTAGATGAAGAAGGGAACAATTATAATTGTTCAGAACAATATTTCATGTATCGTAAATGTCAAAGATTTGATGCAAGTAATATTAGACTACTAAATGGTATTTTAACTGAAACAAATCCATCAACAATAAAAAGATATGGAAGAGAAGTAAAAAACTATGATGAAAAAATTTGGGAAGAAGATAGATATGGAATAATGGTAGAAGCATTAAGATTAAAATTTAATCAAAATGCATATATCAGAAAACAACTAATTGAAACAAAAGCCCGACTTTTATATGAAGCATCGCCATATGATAAAATTTGGGGAATTGGATTTTGTTACCGAGATGCGATTCGTCAAGATGAAAGTATTTTTGGACAAAATTTGCTAGGGAAAGCTCTAATGCAAATTAGAGATGAATTGTCTGAGTAATATTTTTTTAATATAATATTTGTAATTGTATAGATATTTAGTATTTCATATATAAGACAATAAATGAATCCATAAAATATGGGATTCCAAACTATAATAAATTATAGTTTGAAATAAAGTCATGAATCCATAAAATATGGGATTCCAAACTATAATAAATTATAGTTTGAAATAAAGTCATGAATCCATAAAATATGGGATTCCAAACTATAATAAATTATAGTTTGAAATAAAGTCATGAATCCATAAAATATGGGATTCCAAACTATAATAAATTATAGTTTGAAATAAAGTCATGAATCCATAAAATATGGGATTCCAAACTATAATAAATTATAGTTTGAAATATTGCTTTTTAAATATCTAAAATAGGTAGATTTTTTTTATCTTTTTTTATTGTTTCTTTAGATTGTTCACTAATAATAATTTTATCATCTTTGTCAATATTTTCTTTTTTATTTTTAAGTTTACAAAATCGATGATGTCTAGACATAGACATTTTATTATTTGTAGTAAATGTATTACAAAATGTACATAAGTGTGTATTTTTTTTACTACTAGCAAAATATAAAGAAAGAAAAGTTTCAAGTGATGGTAATGTTAAATCATTAAATGATTTTAATTGTTTATTATAATAATCTTTTAAATTATTAATGTTCTGATTTTTAATTTCCATAAATCCTTGAAATTCTTGATTTAATTCCAATATCATATTGGGTGTAATAGATATATTATTATCTTTTAATAAATTAATTTTAGATGATATAGAATCAATAATTTGAATAGCAGTATTAATTTTAATTGGATCATAATCACACTTATGTATATATAATAATATTGCATTATTATGAAAATCTAATTGAAAATTGTGTTTACCACTAATAATACTCGATTGTGAAATAAATAATCCGTTACAATAATCGTTATGTTCTATATCTCTATGAAATTTAGTAACTTCGTCATATGGCACCGAATTTGTATAATTCTTATTTTCAATTAATATATCAGGTAAATTATTTCGTCGTAATAAAAAATCACCACTTTTAGTTTGATTACATGTAGATAATATTTCAGCTGATGGGAAAATATCATTTAATATGTGTTTTAACATTTCTTCACTTTGGGTACCTTTTGTAGTTGATTTATTATGTCTATTTAGATAATTCATTAATTCACTACCTAAAGTTTCTTGATTTTTTCTTGTATCTGAAGATAGTTCTTTTAATGTTTCTATATTTATATTTAAATTTTTTTCAGAATTGTGAATACTTGTATTAATATTTTCATGGATAGTTTTTATTAATTCAGATGTTTTAATATTCATTATTTCGGTAAATGCATTAAATGTTAAATCAGATTTATTATTTTTAAAATCACTTGTTAAAATATCAATATCATGTTTAAAATCCTTTAATAATGAGTCATATATCCTCTTTTGGGTTTCTGGCATTGACTCTTGGATAAATAATTTAAATTCATTAAATAAATTTTTATTTGAATTATCTACTTTGTCTGATATTGATAATAATGTAGACGCTTCGTTATTTATTATATGACTTTTTAATTCTTTTATATACATATCTTTGGTTTCATTTAGTTTATTTGTGAATTTTTCGTTATTTAAATCAAATAGCCTTTTTATTGTTTCTAATTCTTTGTTTATATTTTCATTTGATAATTTACAAATCTCTCTAAATGATGTTAACTCGTTTTTATATGAATCGGTTTGTGCATTTATTAATGTTAACATATTTGTTAAATTTATATTTTGATTATTTAGTGAATCAAATATCTTTTTACTTATTGATGATGATAAAGTTGTTGAATCTGATAATATATTTTCTGTTATTTCTATTATTGATAATATTAATTCTTCTATATTGACATTTTCGTATTTATTTACAAAGTTTATTATTTTCGGATTGCGTATTGTTAATTCTATTTTTTCGACTTTCTTTAATGGCATATATTAATATATACTTAATATTTTCTTATATATTTTATATAGTATAATTATATAATATAAATTTTATATACTTTTTTTATATACTTTTTTACTATATAATTATACTATATAAATTTTATATACTTTTTTTATATAATTTATATTATATAATTATATAGTATAAAAATAACAGGTAGTACGTTTAATTTATTATAATATGATATGCATTTAATTTATTATAATAAGATGTACATTTAAATTATTATATTTGTAATCACATTTAATTTATTATATTTGTGATCACATTTAATTTATTATAAATTGGTTGCACGTTTATTATATTTGGTAACACATTTAATTTATTATAAATTGGATGCACGTTTATTTTATTATTAATTGGATGCACGTTTATTTTATTATTAACTGGATGCACGTTTATTTTATTATTAACTGGATGCACGTTTATTTTATTATATTCGGTATCACATTTAATTTATTATATTCTGTATCACATTTAATTTATTATAAATTGGATGCACGTTTATTTTATTATAAATTGGATGCACGTTTATTTTATTATATTCGGTATCACATTTAATTTATTATATTCTGTATCACATTTAATTTATTATAAATTGGATGCACGTTTATTTTATTATTAATTGAATGCACGTTTATTTTATTATTAATTGGATGCACGTTTATTTTATTATATTCGGTATCACATTTAATTTATTATAAATTGGATGCACGTTTATTTTATTATTAATTGGATGCACGTTTATTTTATTATTAATTGGATGCACGTTTATTTTATTATATTCGGTATCACATTTAATTTATTATATTCTGTATCACATTTAATTTATTATATTCGGTATCACATTTAATTTATTATATTCGGTATCACATTTAATTTATTATAAATTGGAAGCCCCCCTTTAATTAGTAGCTCTTCCGAATTATACTATTTAGTAACTCTTTCAAATTATACTATTTAGTAGCTCTTCCGAATTATACTATTAGTAGCTCTTCCGAATTATACTATTAGTAGCTCTTCTGAATTACTTTATTATTTACTACTTTTATTAAAAAACTTCTAAAAATTCTAAACATTTTAAATTAATTTGTAAATTCTAAACATTTTTATTAAAAAACTTC
>Ga0209443_1000909_pt1 | contig 19291 bp, 17 predicted proteins | sample LauGreBMM110DCMD_2_FD_187571 | JGI IMG/M metagenome (GOLD analysis project Ga0209443, IMG submission 187571) | Freshwater lake microbial communities from Lake Michigan, USA - Su13.BD.MM110.DCMD (SPAdes) (version 2) | ecosystem: Environmental > Aquatic > Freshwater > Lake | place: Lake Michigan... | reverse complement strand
ATTAAAATTAACAACAAATCAAAAAAAAACATTTATCTTTGAATTATTAACTAAATACTCTCTTAGGAAAAGTCCACTTTAGTTTGAAGACATACAGTTTATATTAATTTAGGGACTAAAATATTTGTAACTGGAATCTCCTTCATCAACAGTTTTCTTAAGGTGTTTTAATTTTGAAAAAATGATTTGAATTGATTATCACATCAATAAAAATAGAATGCCAAAACCATTAAAATCAATCAAATAATTGTGTATTAAATGTGCTTTTTAATTTTACTAGAATAGGGTAACATTTTTAGAAATTACAACTACCAATTTCAACTATTAATACGTGTTTTTATATTTTATTAGGAATGAAAATTTTCTTTATTTGGGGTTCAAGAATTTTTTCTCTGTAGATGATTATCCTAATTTTTAACTTCTAATTACGCAACAATAGACTATTAATAATTGCATATTGAAATTAAGAATAAATTTATTTATTTGATTGATTTATATATTAATGACATCAATACTCGATTAAATACCATTAATTTTTTAATGTTAATAATATATTCAATTAAGAATCTTAATTTTTTTGATTTTTTATTAAATAAGACAACGTCTGTTAAAATTAAATTACTGATATTTAGTACAATAATAACAGTTGAATAGCTGCGCTGATAAGATGCAAAAGGCTATTTTTTTGATAATTAAAATCAAAAAAACGAAGAAGTAGAAATTACTATTTTTAAATGAAATACAAATTAGTTTTATGGGAGAGATCTATTTACTCTATTTCACTTTTTGAGTCAAAACCAATAATTGCAGAATAAATAGCATAATTCATGGAGTAGATAAATGGAATTGTAAAAAATACTCCGATAAAACATCCAATAAAACCAACCATAGAGGCAACGCCCGCTACAATTAATAGTCCCATTAGGGCTAAGGGCTGTTTTAAAACAATTAGAATGCTTGATTTAAGGGAATCAACAGCTTTAAAATTGCCAAAAACAATTAGCGGAATCGACAAAAACGTCAGAAAGGATAATGTAACAGCAATCAATGAGCCAACGAACTTAATACCAATATTGTCAAGTAAAATGGAAAGGCCCGAACCAATTAACGTAACCACTATTGTTGAAAGGATAATTTGTATAAAATAAGGCGCTTTATAATATTCGAAAATTGTAGAAACATGAAATTCTTCTCCTTTTTCTCCACAATCTGCCATTTTAAGAAATCCAGCTTGAAATGGACTTATTACACAAGTAAATAGTACTATAATTAAGGTATAAATTAACACAAAATCCGTTGGAAGATTTTCTGAATTCAAACTTTCTTGTTTTAAACCCTCCGTTATTGTTTCCATATCAAAAAATGAAACTGCTACTGCAACAAGAACAAAACCAAATAAAACAGTAAAAACAAGAAGCATTAAGCCGGCATACAGGGCTATTTTTTTATAATTTTCAAAAGCATGGTCTAATACATCTCCAAAATTAAGATTATATCCATTAGTTTTTATTTCTGCTATTTTGTTTTGTATCGATTTCATAGTATAATTGTTTTTTGAATGTAATAATATTATAGTTTAAAATAAACTTCTTCAAAAGGGATTCTAAAACGTTCGCCATAAACACCCTTTTCTTCCCGAATACCGCATCCAATTAGCATGTTTATTTCTGATGAAGATGGTAAATGTAATATTTTTTTTATTCTTAATGAATCAAACCCTTCCATAGGACAGGTGTCGTAGTTTATTGCAGCCATACTTATCATAAAATTTTGTGCAGCAAGACCGGCGCTTTTATGAGCAACGACACGCATATCGCTTTGTCGAGCTTGTCTGTAAATAGGTCTAAAAATTCCGATGATTTGAAATGCAATAAATTTTATAATTCCTAAGATTCCTAAAAAGTCGAAATAGATGCTTGGTATGATTTTTTTATAATAATTCATTGCAAATGTTTCTCTTTTCGAATAATCTGATTTTGGTTTATTTCCATATTTTGATTTTAAAAAATCAACATTGGATTGCATTCTTTTTCTCCATAAATCTTTTCTAACCACAACTACAATGATTTGTTGCGCTGTTTTGGCTGCATTTTGGTTAAAACTAGCTGTGGTAATTCGATCTAAAATAGTAGGAGAAACAACATGATAAAACTCCCAAAGTTGCATGTTACTGCTTGTAGGTGCTAAAGTTGCTAAATGAATGCATTCTTTTACTTTTTTATCTTCAATTGGGTCGTTTTTGAATATTCGAACAGAGCGCCGGTAATTTATGGCATCACTTACTATTTTTTCATTGGTTAAAGCCATTTTAATATTTTTTTAATGGTTGTCAATTTGTTTTTGTAGGGTGCGTATCGTATTTGTAAATCCAACCAATTTGCTTTTTTTACAATGCTTTTTTTATGCGAAAACAGATCAAAACTTAGACTGCCATGGTAAGCGCCAATCCCGCCGTGACCCACACCTCCAAAAGGCAGTCTTTTATTAGAGAAATGAACTAAAGTGTCATTAATACAACCTCCTCCAAAAGAATATTTCTGAATTATATTTTTCGAAAAAGCATCATTTTTAGTAAAAACATATAAAGCTAATGGTTTCTCAAATCTTGAAAGTATTGTATCAATTTCCGCATCAATTTCATAAGTCAAAATGGGTAAAATAGGCCCAAATATTTCCTCACACATAACTAAACTATCTAATGAACTATCTTCGATTAGAGTAGGAGCTATGTAATAATTTTCGATAACAGTTTGACCGCCAAAAATTACTTTTTCATGTTCCATCATATTGACTAATCGTTGCCAGTTTTTTGTATTAATTATTCTAGCGTAATCGGGAGATAGAGAAGGATTGCTGCCATAAGCTTTCGTAATCTCCTCTTTTAAATAAGATATAAAAAGAGATTTTACCTCTTTTTGAATTAAGATATAATCAGGCGCTATGCAGGTTTGGCCTGCATTTATGAATTTTCCCCAAACAATTCTTTTAGCCGCTAGTTTTAAATTGGCAGTTTCATCAATGATACAAGGGTTTTTCCCACCAAGTTCCAGTGTTACCGGAGTAAAATTTTCTGCTGCCGCTTTTGCCACAATTTTACCCACAGCAACACTTCCTGTAAAAAAGATATAATCCCAACGTTGATCAAGTAATTTTTGAGCTACTTCAATACCACCTTCAATGACTTCAACATGGCTTTTATCGAAAACAGCATCGATTATTTTAGCAATAATTTTAGATGTTTTCGGAGTGAGTTCTGATGGCTTGAGTACGACTTGATTTCCTGCTGAAACGGCTGCAATTAAAGGGCATAAAGCGAGTTGAAATGGGTAATTCCAAGGAGCGATAATTAAAACTTTTCCATAAGGCTCCTTGTAAATATAATCAGTTGAAGGAAAATTCAGGATAGAGGGGAATACTTTTTTGGGTTTTGCCCATTTTTTTAGGTTCTTAATTGTGTCCTTTAATTCCGATATTACATAACTGGTTTCGGTCAACACTGCTTCAAAAGCGGGTTTTTTAAAATCATCATATAAAGCTTGAATGATTTCGTTTTCATAAATATTAACGACATTCAACAATTTGATTAGTTTTTCTTTTCTGTAGTTGGTATCGGTTTTGTAATTCATAAATAACTAAGTTTTGTTTTTTAAATTTATTCCAGCACCATTTAAAAAAAACTCGATACAGAGCACTTTAAAAGTTCTGAGTATCGAGAGTTTTGTATTGTTTTTTTTAGAGAAAAGATCTTTATATTATAAAAAACCAAATCTAAATCCGGTGTAAAAATCAGCTTGTTTACAATTATTTGTAATTGCCGTTAAAATGGAGTTGGAACCAAGGAAAAAACCTCCCAGTCTAAATCCTAAACCAGCGGTTGTTCCCGACACTTCATTAACTCCAATTGGCATATAAGCTTCAAAAAATCCTAGAGAAACTCTAGGGGTTACCGAGAAAATATTTTGTGAGGTAATTTGGTCGTTTGCACTGTCCGAATTCATTTTTTGTTGCAAAAATAGTGTTACATTCAATTTTGAAATTACTTTGACATCTGCATATAAGTTTAAAACAGTAGGCAGTTTTACTTTGAACTCTTTTTTGGTTTCGGTGATAAATACAAATCCACTATTTAGAAATTTTTGTTCAATGTCTTTAACGCCTGAGGCACCAACAAAATTATTTACAATTAATTTTTCAGTATCTTTTATTTCTAATTTATAATTTTTAGAATAATTATCATCCCCTTTAAAAGTCATGCTTCCTATATTTTTTACGGCAGCCCCTATTTTTAATTTATAGGATTTTCCAGTTCCTTTCCATTGATAATTAATACCTAGATCTGCGGCCATTCCGTTTAAATTTCCAAAAAGTGATTTGGTATAATCGCTAGTGTTTGAAAAACTATTGGCTAACCCCCCTGTGTAAGCAATATTTATGTCAGCATTAGCATTGCTAAGAATTATTTTTCCAAAATCAGGGCCTGAAGTTGTGTTTGTAGTAAATGTTCCTTGAAAATTTCCAGCACCTATATTAGCATAAGAACCAGGAAACAATAACTTCAAATTCACCCCGCCGCTAATTTTATTTCTTTCATTCTCGAAAATTTTATGGGAAGCAGAAAATCCAAGTTCGCCCCAAGTTACAGCATTGATACGTTGGTTGTTATCATTTGAAATTGTGGTTGTTCCGCTTGTAACAGAATTCAACGCACCATTTATAAAGGCATCTCCAACAGTAGGATCAAAATCCGCCACGCTTGTTTTTATATGTCCTGCTGTCGTTATGGCGAATCCCCAATTTAATACTTTTAGGGCAACACTAGGCAATAAAAAATCCGCATCAACATTGAAACTTACAGGTCCGGTACCGTTAAAAACAAGTTTTTCCAGATTATTTCCATCTGCAATGTCACTAAATCCGATTTTATTATTGGATACACTAAGACTAAAAGACATTAATTGTACTTCAATTCTACTATCTAAATTTGATAATTCTGATGGATTTAAACTAGCATTTAAAATTCCAACACGTTTTGAGGTCGTAATTCCAGAAAAATGATCTTGCGCAAAAGTCGGAATAAAGAATAAATAACACCAAAATAATATAATTTTTTTCATAGTTTCAGTTTAAGATTTTGACATATACCAAATATAAATAAATATGATAATTTATTTGTGATTTTTAGAAATAATATATTTAAAAATTATCCCAATGCATTCCAGATGGAATCTTCAGGGGTAGGGGCAATAATAATAAGAGTTTCTTTAGAAACAGGATGAATAAAAACGAGTTTTCGAGCATGTAAATGAATTCCTCCATCGGGATTACTGCGATCAAAACCGTATTTCAAATCCCCTTTGATGGGTGAACCTATTGCTGAAAGTTGCGCCCGAATTTGGTGATGTCTTCCAGTATGAAGGTTAATTTCTAAGGCAAAATAATTGTTGAGTTCCTTGATGATTTTATAGTCTAAACTAGCTAATTTACTCTCAGGAACTTCTTTTAAATGTGCTTTTGAAGTGTTATTTTTTTCGTTTCTTTTCAGGAAATGAACGAGATTATCTTCAGATTTTTGAGGTTTATTTTTCACAATTGCCCAATAGGTTTTTTGGGTTTCTCTGTTTTTAAACAATTCATTCATTCGAGTTAAAGCCTTACTGGTTCTAGCAAAAACCACAATACCTGTTGTTGGTCTGTCCAAACGGTGTACCACTCCCAAAAAAACTTCGCCAGGTTTATTGTGTTTGTATTTGATGTATTCTTTAACAACATCAGAAAGTGGTTTGTCACCCGTTTTGTCGCCCTGCACAATATCGCCCACACGTTTGTTTACCACAATGATATGATTGTCTTCGTGCAGAATTTGGAGGTTGTTTTTATCGGATAGTATTTTCATCAATTAATAGACTTCATTATTTAGTTACAAAAATGGAAGTTTTGTAATTGCTTTGGGTCAAAGTCATTTTATCCAGCTGTTTTTTTGAAATTTCTATCTCCTCTTTTGTTGGAATTACAAAAAACAGCTTTTTGTTTAAAGTTTGAACGGAATCCAATTGCCTTTCAGTTTTTACTACTTGGGCCTTGCCATTAGTGTAAAATTGCCCCGAATAATTTTTAGATTTCCAATAATAGATTGGTATTTCTGTATTTTTGGTTGTCATTTTCAAATTTTCCAAAAGATATTTATCGGAGTTCATTTTATAGTCTAATTTTCCTGTGGCAAACCATCCAAAATAAGCAATAAAGACTACTGCTGGAAAAAATAAGGCAACATTAATTAGGAGTTTTTTTCTAGTAAATTCATCCCAAAAATAAACCACTAAAAACATAATTGGCATTGCTGCCGGAAGTACATAAGTATGCAAAATATTGCTGGAAATGGTAAAAAATAGTGGTGTCCAAAACGCCCATAATAGCAAGAAGGAAATCCAACTGTTTTTGAAAATGGTGGTTTTATTTTTCCATATTTTATACAAGACCACTTGTATCCATGGAAACACAAAAGCTATCATGTAAAGCCAAATCATTCCTTTTGGTTGTGAGTGGCCACTACCATACAAATCGCCTTTCCAGCCAGGTTCTACAAAGCGTTTGTAATGTTCTCCAACGATAAAATAATCTAGAAATCCAGGTGTTTCTTTTTCTGCAAAACAATACCAAGGAATGGCAATTATGGCAGTAATTAGTATCCCAGGAATAATTGAAAATTTAGACAAAATGGTTTTAAATCTTTTTAAATCTAGGCAACACCATAAAAATAGAGGAGGAAAGGTAAGTACAATAATTAGTGGTCCTTTTGCTAATAAACCTAAACCTAAAGCAACAAAAAACAGGTAATTCCAATAGGTTTTTGTTTCGCTTTTCATCGCTTGCCAAAAGGAAATCATCATTAGGGTAATGCAAAATTCAAGTGAAGTATCGGTTGAGACAACTCCTGTGTGAATTAGAAATTCAGGCATTGTTAATAAAATAAAACCAGGTAAATAGAAAGAATACCCTTCCTTTTTGACCATTTTCCCAGCAATAATAATAAGGAGTACACTCAGTAAAAAAGAAGGAAAACGGGAGGCAAATTCATTTACACCAAACAGCTCAAAACTCCCTGCAGACAGCCAAGTAGATAAAGGTGGTTTTGCCCAAAACGGAACGCCATAATCGATTTGTAAAACAATCCATTGTTTTGTTTCCTGCATAATTCGGGCAATTTCGGCGTAGCGTGCTTCTGTTTTGTCCAATAAAGGAATTGTTGCAGTTAATAACAATCTGAAAATCAAGAGTGCAATTACCGAAATGGATAGTATTTTGGAGTTGTTTTTAAGCTCTTTTGGAATCATTTATTATAGATTTGTGTTAGAAGCATTCTTCGCAATTCTTTTATATTCTTGGTTAATTTTAAACAAATCAACCCATAGTTTAAAACCATAAGTAAATTTGACTTTAGAATCTCCTTTTTCGACCCAAAGTTTCAAAGGGACTTCATGTATTTTATTTATTGCTTTTTCTCTTTCAAAAAGATGAATCATTCGGTAAAAAAGTTCAACATCAAACAACCATTTTGATATAAATTCTTTTTGGAATAATTTTTCCGAAATTTCTCTTGTAAAAAGTTTACTGCCACATTGGGTATCATAAACCTTGATTTCAAGTATATTAGATATGAAAGTAGCTACAACTCTCCCTATTAAAAAACGACTATTTTCGCGTTCAATGGTAGAACCAATTTTCCTGATTCGGGAACCAAAACTAAAAACAACCTCTCCCTTTAAATAATTTCTAAGATCAATAAATTCTTCTAATGTTGTTGCTAAATCGGCATCTAAATAGCCAATAAATTCATGATGAAAGTTTTGATTGCAATACTTTATTCCTGCTCTAACCGCTTCGGCTTTACCAGAGTTTTTTTCTAAGGAAAGAATATGTATTTGGGTATCGTATTTTGCTTTTAAAATATTTAAAATCTCTAGGGTGTTATCCTCAGAGCCATCATTTACAAAACAAATAAATGTCTCGGGATTATTTTCCAAAAAATTAGAATATTCACTATTTGAAATTCCTTTTTCTTCATTATAACAGGGGATAACAATGCGAGTATTAGGAAGTATTGGCATAAAAATGGTTTGTTAATCAAAAATGCACATAGTGTGAAATTTGATTTAAATTAATACTGCTCGCTAGTGTTTGGGAAATCTCTTGACTTCACATCGGAAACATATTGACCAATAGCCGTTGTCATTCCTTCGTATAAATTCATATAGCGACGCAAAAATCTTGGACTAAATTCATTATTCATTCCTAACATATCATGAATAACCAATACTTGTCCGTCAACACCTCCGCCTGCTCCAATTCCTATAACGGGAATAGAAACACTTTTGGCAACTTTTTCAGCCAAATCGGCTGGAATTTTTTCAACAACCAAAGCAAAACAGCCAATTTTTTCGAGCATTTTTGCATCCTGCATTAATTTTTCGGCTTCCTCTTTTTCTTTAGCACGAACGGTATACGTACCAAATTTATAGATAGATTGTGGTGTTAAACCTAAATGTCCCATAACAGGAATTCCTGCATTCAATATTTTTTTAATGGATTCTTTAACTTCACTTCCTCCTTCTAGCTTCACAGCGTGACCGCCACTTTCTTTCATTATTCGTATCGCTGAACGTAAGGCTTCTTTTGGGTCCGATTGATAACTTCCAAAAGGCAAATCAACAACAACTAATGCCCTGATTGTAGCACGAACCACACTTGATGCGTGATAAATCATTTGGTCTAAGGTTATGGGCAATGTAGTTTCATGACCCGCCATAACATTCGAAGCGGAATCGCCCACTAATATCACGTCAACACCAGCGGTGTCTACAATTTTAGCCATGGTATAATCGTAAGCGGTAAGCATAGAAATTTTCTCGCCATAGGCTTTCATTTCTATTAACGATTTGGTGGTTATTCTTTTATAATCTTTTTTTGATTCTGACATTATTAATTTTGAGATTTTAGTTCCGATTGCAATCGGAATCATATTTTGGACTGTAAAATTAATCAAATTATATAAAATTGGAGTGATTCCTATTTTTAAATGTTGAATATTGTAATTTGATTAATTGCAAACCGCCACTACTATGAGAATACTTTCTTAACAATCTGACATGTTTACGGCAACAGCCAATCCACCTTCAGAGGTTTCTTTGTATTTGGTATTCATGTCTTTGGCGGTTTCCCACATGGTGGCAATAACTTTATCTAGAGGGATTTTTGCGTATATTGGGTCTGTTCCTAAAGCTAATTCAGCAGCATTAATTGCCGTGATTGCCCCCATGGTATTTCTTTCGATACAGGGAATTTGAACTAAACCGCCAACGGGGTCGCAAGTCAATACAAGATGGTGTTCCATGGCGATTTCGGCAGCTATCAGAACCCGGGCAGGCGTTCCACCCAATAACTCACACAATGCCGCAGCAGCCATTGCAGAAGATACGCCAATTTCGGCCTGACAACCGCCCATCGCTGCCGAAATTGTTGCGCCTTTCTTGAAAATACTGCCAATTTCACTAGCAACTAGCAAAAATTGTTTGATTTCCTTTTCACCCGCTTCGTGATTTTCGATAACCAAATAATATAGTAATACCGCAGGGACAACACCTGCGCTTCCATTTGTTGGCGCGGTTACTACTCTTCCCATAGCTGCATTTACTTCATTAACGGCCAAGGCAAAACAATTTACCCATTTCAGTATTTCTCGAAACTTCACTTTTGTCAATCTGATTTGTTCCAACCAATTTTGCGGAGAATCATAATTGGCTAAACCAATGAGGTTTTGGTGCATGTCAAATGCTCTTCGATGCACATGTAGTCCTCCAGGAAGAATACCCTCGGAATGACAACCAATGAATGTACATTCGAGCATGGTATTCCAAATGCGTATTAATTCATGATTAATCTGAACTTCTGTACGCATTGATTTTTCGTTTTCATAAACAATCTCTGAAATCTTCTTGTTTTCGAGAATCGTATAATTCAAGAGTTCTTCGGCTTTGTTTATTGGGAATGGAATGGCATATTTTAACTCTATTTTATTTTTAACATTATTTGGTTCTTCTTTCACAACAAAACCACCGCCGATAGAGTAGAAGGTCGATGTATATGGTGTTGTCTCTTTTGAATAAGCGGTAAATGTTAATGCATTTGCATGAAAAGGAAGGGAGTTTTTATTAAAAATGATATCATCTAAAAGGTGAAAAGTAGTAGTTATTTCATTTCCAAGGTTGATTTCGTTTTTATCCTTAATGGATTTTATAATCTCAGGGATAGTTGAAACGGGTATATATTCAGGGTCTTGACCAGATAAACCCAACATTATGGCTAAATCGGTGGCGTGCCCTTTACCTGTTAAAGTAAGCGAACCATATAAATCCACTTTTATCCTTTTGACGGAATAAATTATATTTTCATTCCGCAGTTCTCCTAGGAAACGTTCTGCTGCTCGCCAAGGACCAAGTGTATGGGAACTCGAGGGTCCAATACTAATTTTTAACATATCAAAAACAGAGATGTATTCTTCCATGAATGTTAATTTGCTACTACAAATATAACGTAATGAAATTTTTAAATGAATTTTATGCTGTTAAAATTAAAATTTTAAGTAAATAGTTTAAAGAAGATCTATTTACTTTTAAAATACTGTATTTCAATATTTTATAAATAATAATAATGTGGTTTTATTTGTTTAAGTCTTCTATTTTTTATAATTTGGTACTAGAGTAACAAGTCGAATTTATTATGCCGTTACTTTATAGTTTTAGCTCTTGTTTCAATATTTTAGGAGTTGATTTTTAGTTTTTAATCAAATTAAATTATGAATAAATTAAAAGAATTTTCAAAGAATCTGCTTTTTTTATATTTTTTAATTTTTAGTATAGCATCATCTAGTCAATCCAATAAAGTTTTAATAAATGCATATGATACTGCTCGTGAAAAAGCTTCGAAAATAGCACTAGCCAATAATGAAAAAATAATGTTACTTTTTCAATCAATGGATTCGGTGCCAAGAATGGTTTGGGGTGCATTCAAACCAAAGTTTATAAATAAAAAACAATTTAAATCACTGGCGGGGTCCTATTTGATGAACCTTTATGACTATGATGACGATGGAGTTGCGGATAATTTTGTATTACAAACATCTGAAGGCAAGGAACTAAATAGAGAGTTTGGTTTTGCGTATGATTTGAATAAAGATGGTAAAACAGACTACATCGTTTTTAATGGGGGATTTATGGTAGGGAAGAACAACGAATTCTATTACTTTTTTTATCATTGGATCGACACAAATTATGATGGGAAAATAGACACTACAGCCTGTAAAATTTTTATTAACCCTGGGGATAGCCTTCCCGATTCCGATATAATTATTTGGGTAATGGATACAAACAATGATGATAGGCCAGATTTACTTGATTGTATAAATATTCAGAATGGAAAAATAAATCCCTTACAAGATTCTTTAGGGATATGGCAGTATAATACCCTATTCGGCCATTGTACAGTCAAATCGAATGATAGTAATTATTTTAATAAATATACGGAATATCTGAGAGCTTTAAATGACCTTTAAATTTTGATTTCACATCAACCTAAAAAAATACCCGGAGTTGTTTATATTGATGATTTGAAATAAACAAACGCAAATGTCATATTGTCATACCGTTTTACGACAATTTTAATAAAAACTGACAATCCATTCTGTTTTTTCTATTGGCACAAAGATTGACTATCGCAACTCGAGATGCTAAAATAAGTATTAAATAAAATTTAAATATAATTAAAATGGGTAAAATAATCGGAATTGATTTAGGTACTACCAACTCTTGTGTTTCTGTAATGGAAGGTAACGAAGCAGTTGTTATCCCTAACGCAGAAGGAAAAAGAACAACACCATCTATCATCGCTTTTGTGGAAGGTGGAGAAATTAAAGTGGGAGATCCTGCTAAAAGACAAGCGGTAACTAATCCAACTAAGACTATTGCTTCTATCAAACGTTTTATGGGTCATTCTTTTTCTGAAATTACAAAAGAAGCCAAAAGAGTTTCTTATTCAGTTGTAAAAGGGGACAACAATACGCCACGTGTGGATATTGATGGTCGTTTGTACTCTGCTCAAGAATTGTCTGCGATGACACTTCAAAAAATGAAAAAAACCGCTGAAGATTATTTAGGTCAAACCGTTACTGAAGCAGTTATCACAGTGCCTGCTTATTTTAATGACGCACAACGTCAAGCTACAAAAGAAGCTGGTGAAATTGCAGGTTTGAAAGTAATGCGTATTATCAATGAGCCTACAGCTGCAGCTTTGGCCTATGGTTTAGATAAAAAAGGAAAAGATCAAAAAATTGCTGTTTACGATTTAGGTGGAGGTACATTTGATATTTCTGTTCTTGAATTAGGAGACGGCGTTTTCGAAGTTCTTTCTACAAATGGTGATACTCACCTTGGTGGTGATGATTTTGACCACGAAATTATTGATTGGTTGGCTGCTGAATTTTTAACTGAAGAAGGTATTGATTTGCGTTTGGATCCAATGTCTTTGCAACGTTTGAAAGAAGCTGCTGAAAAAGCAAAAATTGAATTGTCTTCTTCTACTGAAACGGAAATCAACTTGCCTTACGTAACGGCTACCGCTTCAGGACCAAAACACTTAGTTAAAAAATTGACCAGAGCTAAATTTGAGCAATTAACTGACGCTTTAGTAAAACGTTCTATGGCACCAGTGGCTAAAGCGTTGAAAGATGCAGGTTTATCTGTTTCTGATATTGACGAAGTTATCCTTGTAGGAGGATCTACTCGTATGCCAAAAATTGCGGATGAAGTAGAAAAATTCTTTGGTAAAAAAGCGTCTAAAGGAGTTAATCCTGATGAAGTTGTTGCAATTGGAGCGGCTATTCAAGGTGGCGTTCTTTCTGGAGATGTAAAAGATGTATTGTTACTGGACGTTACCCCTTTATCTTTAGGTATCGAAACTATGGGTGGTGTTATGACTACATTGATTGAGTCTAATACAACTATTCCAACTAAAAAATCGCAAGTATTCTCTACCGCTGCAGATTCTCAACCAACAGTTGAAATCCACGTATTGCAAGGTGCTAGAGCTATGGCTTCAGATAATAAAACGATTGGTCGTTTCCACTTAGATGGTATTCCACCAGCACCAAGAGGTGTTCCGCAAATTGAAGTAACTTTTGATATTGATGCTAATGGTATCATCAAAGTTTCAGCAACGGATAAAGGAACTGGTAAATCTCACGATATTCGTATCGAAGCTTCTTCGGGATTAACAGCTGAAGAAATCGAAAGAATGAAAAAAGATGCTGAAGCAAATGCTGGAGCTGATAAAATCGCAAGAGAAAGAGCTGAAAAATTGAACGAAGCGGATGGAATGATTTTCCAAACGGAGTCTCAATTGAAAGAATTAGGAGAAAAATTGACGGACGATAACAAAGTGGCTATCGAATATGCTTTGACTGAATTGAGAATGGCGCACCAATCTCAAGATATTGATGCAATTCAAATAGCACTTGACAAAATCAATGCAGCTTGGAAAACAGCCACTGAAGCAATGTACGCGCAAGGTGAACAAGGTCAACAAGAAGCACAACCACAAGGGGATGCTCAAGGAGACAATGTAGAAGATGTTGAATTCGAAGAAGTAAAATAAGCAGAAAACCGATTTTTTATAAAAAAATTGCGTGAATCGCTTATCCCCCGTTTTTAGTGGGATATAATAATAGAAAAACCGAGTCAGCAATGGCTCGGTTTTTTATATTTAAATGTTTAAATGAAATGTTTTTGGCATTAAAAATTACTTTCCAATTTATCATATTTGTTATGTATTGCCAATATAACGATACCAAATACCACTGAAAGTACTATAAGGACTATATTTAAGATGCCCTCGGTGCCGAAAGAAAGTTTAATCATTATCGTCGAAATTATAAAACCCGAATTTCTTATTACTTTACTAAATTTATCTGAGTGTAAAAATGAAAATAAAAGTAAAAAGACATCAACTAAAATTAATAATGTAAAAAAATCATCAAAAAATATTTTGTTTAAATCATTAAACTCATATACCAACTTGTCAATAGACGAAAAGCTCCCCAGCAACCAATGTCCGAGACTGTAAAGCGACAAGATGAAAACAATTGGAACTAAAAGAGTAGCGATATATTCTTTCGTTTTGATGAATTTTTTTAATTCGCCACTAATTTCACTATCTTTTTCTCGACTTTTCAAGCTGTTTTCATCATTAAGTTGATAGAACTTAAAAATTAGATAAAACAATATTATTACTGCAGCGAGATCGTACATAAAAATAAGATCATACTTTACATTGAACCAATTATTTGTATATTTCAAGTTTGAAATATCTTTGAAAATACGTCGGATAACAATTAATAATATAATTTCATATTGTTTGCCGATATATACAGAGGTCGATTTAGGTAAATAATACACCAATAGGTATACCTCATAAATAAGGATAAATGAAAATGGTGTATAAATGGCGGCTATGGGATGTACAAAAAATTTGGATAATTCTCCTAATTGAATGATTTGTAGCTTATTTAAAACAATGAAAATCAAGTGCAACAAAAAGGAACTGATAGATAAAAAGATAATACTCTTTTCAATTTTTTTCTTAAAATTATCAGACAACAGAAAAACGCACAATAAATTTAATTTTGACATAAAAGTTTATTTTTTGAGTTTATTGATTAGTTTAAAGTTTACAAGGGTTTTCATGATCTTGTTAAAATTTACGCAATTTTTATAGGCTATAAAATGAATTGACCAAAATCGTATAGGAAAAATAAGAATTCATAATACATAATGACCTAATTGCTTATTTACTATGAAAATTTAAAAAATTTTGTTAAAAATATGCATTTTTACTTTCTTATTAAAATAAACAATAGTTAAAGTTGTAATATTTTGCTATTCTACAGCATTATTTTTTTACTAAAATTTAAAGTAAAGCTAGATGTTTTCTAAATTCAAGAAATCTGAGTTATTTATTTTGTTATTGGTCGTGGTTTTGATATTTATATCGGAATACAATTATTTGGTTTTAAAAGTTTCAGACCCTGCCATTTTTATTGGATTATGGTCTTCTACTATTCTTGGATTTTTAATATTTCTGAATCTTAAATTAAAAAAGTAGTATGGAAAATTTAGGATTTATTATTCTGAACATCCTAGTTTTGGGTTGTTTTTTAGCTTTTTTTGTTTCAACATACTGCGCTTTTGAAAAAGTAGAAAGGAAAGGTGTAGTTTTTAAAGAAAAGTGTTATTTCTCGAATATCATCCTATTTTGAAAGTTTATTTTGATGTTTCAATCCTATTGAAATCAGTTCCCGCTTCTTTACCTTTGATCGCTGTCTTAAGGTTCAGCTGAATATAATAATCATATTAGGCAATCTTCTTTCGAAACATTTTTGTGATAACAAGAACGTGAGGAAATGTGATCGCAGCTAAAAAAGAGAAAAATACGGCGTTGAAAAGTTGTTCGTCTTTAAAAAATAAGTAGATAAAAGTAATGCCTAGTATTGATACGAACCAATATACTCCCGCTGCTTTGCAATAGGACAAAAAATGTTTTTTAGATACCGAGCCGTTTAGAAATTTGATTTGGTCTATAATAGATGGAATGCTATGCCAAACAACAAAATAAATTGCAAATCCCCAAATCAAACTGGAAGACTTGAAAATTATTGCAAACACAATTAAATGAAAAAATTCTAAAAGGAGTTTTTTTCTTATTTTTAGTATTTTCCAATATAAAAAGCAACTGATAAAAATAAAAGCAATCCCTGATGCTTTTAATGCCTCCCAAAAATAGCCGACCGGAATTTCAAAAGTTGTAATAGTCGATATAATATTTTGTACCTGGATCGTGTGAAATACAAAGAGTAAAAATAAGATAACGAATCCATACAAGAATCGATACAAAATAAGAGTAAAGATTGGTAGGTCATTTGGTAATTTTTGCCACTGCTGTTCTCCAAAATGATAAGCACTCACGATAATAAATAGAAGTAGTGCTACAAGCGGAAAAATGTAGAATGATAAAATGCCTATCAAAACAAACATAATGTAATATATAAGTATACGTAGGGTGGATTTTTTTTTGTCTTTTAGGACGTCAATTTTATCTATTAATTGTAGATCGTTTGCTCCATGTAATATTCCAAAAGTAAAAATTAATAAAAAACCTACAAATATTTGGCTTTTATGATTGAAGAAGGAATCAATCCACAATCCTAAAAAGCTTACTATAATTGCTGTATTCGAATATTTATTCATAAATTTTCAATTATCGTCTAAAATAATGAAAATAAAATTAATAAAAAAAATTTTGTATTTAAATTTTTTTATTTAGTTTTGAAATTAATATTAATCAATTAACCTTAATTATTTATGACGAATTTTTTGTTTACTCCAAGTTTGATTTCTAAAATGTTACCAACCGATTATGTTGGTTTTACATTTTTTGTTGGCTGTATGGCTATGATGGCTGCTTCAGCTTTTTTCTTTTTATCATTAAGTCAATTTGATAAAAAATGGCGTACTTCTGTACTAGTTTCAGGTTTAATTACCTTCATTGCCGCTGTTCATTATTTCTATATGAAAGAATATTGGGCAGAAATTGGAGAGTCTCCAACGTTTTTTAGATACGTTGACTGGGTGCTTACAGTTCCGTTGATGTGTCTCGAATTTTATTTGATACTTAAAATTGCAGGAGCAAAACAAAGTTTATTGTGGAAAATGATTTTCTATTCCGTAGTAATGTTAGTTACTGGTTATATCGGAGAAGTTGTTTATACGGAAAGTGCGGCTTTTTGGGGATTTGTTTCTGGTGTTGCTTACTTTGCTATTGTTTATGAAATTTGGCTTGGAGAGGCCGCAAAATTGGCGAAAGCTGCTGGTGGAAATGTTTTATCCGCACACAAAATCTTATGTTGGTTTGTACTTGTAGGTTGGGCAATTTACCCATTAGGGTATATGATGGGAACAACAGGATGGTACAACGGACTAATCCCTGCTGGAAACATTGACGTTGTTTATAACATTGCTGATGCAATCAATAAAATAGGATTTGGCTTAGTGATTTATAATCTTGCAACAAAATCACAAACAAATTAAAAAAAAAATTTTAGATTTTTTATGGAAAACCGAGCCTACAATGGCTCGGTTTTTTTATTTTTATAAATACACCAATGATAAACGGATCAATCCCGAAACCTCTGGAGCTATAAAATTCACAATCGGCAGTGCCCTCTAGGAAAATTTGTTATTGAAATAAACTTAGTATTTTGTAAATTGGGATTATAATTGAATTGAAACTATGTCATTAATTCTAGTGGTATAACTAGGGGATAGTTTTTCTTGCTTCATTTTCCATTGTCTATCGATGGACTGTGTTGCAAACTTAATTTTATTCTTTCCGTAACTCTTGTTCATTTTATCAATTATACTCATTAGCGGTTGATGTTTTGGATTTGAAGTATTGAATAAAGATAATTGGGTTTCGTTATTTGGGGTCAAACCCATCACTATAACTCCTGCCTTTTTGTAATTATAACCCTCCCTGAATATAGCCTTTAAGCCTATTTGAGCGTAGTAATTTAGTTCGATGGTAGAGTTTGTTGGGAAGTCTGTATTGATGACTATGTTTCGTGAATACTGGGGTTGGTCTTTGCGAAAGTGATTGGTTTGCACAAAAACCATGATCATATTGCAATGGCTCTCCTGTTTTCTTAGCTTTTCTGAACAAGATGCTGTAAATGTCGATACTCTTTCGGAAATATCTTCAAACTTGGTGTACATCTTCTCAAACGAACGAGTGGTAGCTATCATCTTTTTGTTTTTAGGAGCTTCCAAGTTTAATGTTGGTTTGCCTTGCAATTCATGTTTTAAACGTAATCCAACTACAGCCATTTCTTTACGCACCCAATCATCTGATAATTGCGTGAACTGGTAAGCATTAAAAATATTCTTGGCTTGAAGTCTTTTGGCATGTTTTCTACCAATCCCCCAAACATCCTCAATTTTTGTCCATTTAAGAGCCCTTATTCTTTTTTCCTCATTGTCTATTATATAAACGCTTTGAGTTCGTTCAGGGAACTTTTTTGCTATCTTATTGGCAACTTTAGCTAATGCTTTGGTAGGTGCAAAACCAACACTTATTGGAATACCGGTTCCTTTAGTAACAGTGCGTTGTATCTTCAGTCCATATTCGTCCAAATCAAACATTTCAAAACCTTGGAATTTTAAAAATGCTTCATCAATGCTATAAATTTCAATATCTGGCGAGAAAGTAGAAAGAATATTCATCACCCTGCTGCTCATGTCACCATAAAGAGCATAATTTGAAGAATACACAAACACATTGTTGTCTTCAAAGAGTTTCTTGTATTCAAATGCAGGAGCTCCCATTGGAATCCCAAGTGCTTTGGCTTCATTAGAACGTGCAATAACACAGCCATCATTATTGGACAATATTACTACTGGCTTTCCAATTAAATGAGGTTCAAACACTCTTTGACAAGAGGCGTAAAAGTTGTTGCAATCTACTAGTGCAAACATTAGAATTTCTTTATTGATGCAGTTACAATTCCCCAAATAATCAATTCATTTTCAGGTGTCACCTTGATGGGTTTAAAGTCCTCGTTCTCTGCTATAAGCCAAACTATATTTCCTTCAATTTTAATTCGCTTCACTGTAAACTCTCCATCAATCTGACAAATAGCAATTTTATCATTTTGTGGCTCTAAACTCTTGTCAATGATTAGTAAATCCCCATCATAAATCCCTGCATTTTTCATGGAATGCCCTTTGACAGTTGCAAAAAAAGTGGTGTCCTTGTGTTTGATTAGATGCTTGTTCAGGTCAATAGACAGTTCAATGAAATCATCAGCAGGTGAAGGAAATCCTGCTCTTATACCAGCATCAATATAAGGAAGCTCCATTTTTGTTGAATAATCAGGAGTGTAAAATTCAAGGATTGGAGTAGTATGTAGTAATTTTAATTTCATAGCCCTTCAAAATTAATTGACAAGGCTGTAATTAAAAAATATATCCCAAATAAAAGTTATCAACAAAAAATAAGAATGCAGCTGTTGAGCTAAAGTGGAGCTTCATCCCAGCCATAGTAATCCTCAGTATAACTTCTTAAAAAATATTCTGACTGTAAATCGTCAGCAAAAAGTGTACTGATTTAGTCAAAAACTAAGAGAGTGTTTTCA
>Ga0209443_1000908_pt1 | contig 19327 bp, 18 predicted proteins | sample LauGreBMM110DCMD_2_FD_187571 | JGI IMG/M metagenome (GOLD analysis project Ga0209443, IMG submission 187571) | Freshwater lake microbial communities from Lake Michigan, USA - Su13.BD.MM110.DCMD (SPAdes) (version 2) | ecosystem: Environmental > Aquatic > Freshwater > Lake | place: Lake Michigan... | reverse complement strand
GACTCTATTTGCCTCAAGTTAAAGAAGAAAAACATATCTATCATTTTAAACAAAACAATAAATAAATTCATTCTTGATAAATTGCAATTAAAAGAAACTCATGCCAGAAATATTAAAGGTGAAGTAATATCTAAAATACAGATACCTCTATCTAAATTCATCATCCAAAATCCTAAATCAACAAAAATATCTGCGAAAATAGTTGACAACGAGTTAATACTAGCTTAATATTAGATTCATGAGAAATACAAATACACAGGTTAAGATGTTTAATGCTATTCGCGAAAGCAAGGGTCGTTTTTTCGGTCTTTATACAAAGCAAGGAGATTGCTTCTCAGCTCAATTTTCGAGCGAGAGTCCATCTTACATTACTCTATACGACCGCAAGAGACGCGAATCTAGAAAAATCGCCAAGTCAAGCGTTATCGGTGTTGTGATTTCCGATCAAACAATTGGATCGGTATATTAAGCGTTACATTAAATATTGACACGTAAAGCCCAGTTGAAAAACTGGGCTTTATTGTTATAATAAAAACATGGGTGTTGAAGAAAAAACAGATCAAAAGGCTTTTATTTTTTGTGAAAAAGAATTTAAAAAAGATGACGCTGATTTTGTTAAAAAATGTATAATCTCATTATCTAAAATAGTCAACCCAATTAACATAAGATTAATTTCAGAAAAAATTAATTATGACTCTTATTATTTTGAATCGGATGGAGAAAGCTATTGTATAAAAATATCTTTAGACCCAGCATGTGTCCCATTATTAAATGAGATAAAATTCTATAAAAATTCAAATCTTCAAATAACCCCCAAATTCTTTCTTGGTGGGAAAACAAAAAAATTTGACAATATAACTTATTTAATTACTTCTTATGAAAATTCAGCTTCTATAAAAGAATACGGAGCTAATTTTTTCATAGAAAACTTTGAATCTTTTTGCCATTCTTATTCTTTGTTGGCTAAAGCTGACAATAAAAATATTTATCCCCCAAGAAACAAAAATTCTTTTTTTGAAAAGTCTGATTTAAAATCTTATTTTGACGAAGAAACTTTTTCTTTAATGCGCGAAGATTTTAATTTTGAATTTGTTTCAATGTTTTTGAATTTTTTGTTTGAAAAACTCAAAGCGCTCATGGATCAAACATTTAATCATGAATTTGTTTGTCATGGAAATTTAAAAAGCACAAATATAATTTGCAGAAACGGATTAATAAAATTTATAAATTTTGAAAACTTGCATAAAGATCATTGTTTTATTGATTTCTCTAATATAATAATAGATTTATTAATCAGCAAAAAACAAGAAAGGGAACTTCTTGATATTTTTTGTCGGCATCTAAAAATAGATCTAGACGAAAAAAACATTGAGATTTATATCAATTGTTATCAAATAGTATTGGTTAAAAAATTCATTACGATTTTCATGAACTATCTAGAAGAAAATCATTTATTTGAAGGAGAGAGGACAATTAAAATTTTTGAAAATTCTGTTTCATTTCAAAATTTATTTTATAGGTTTTACGAATTAGATGGCGTTGCACCCTATCAAAAACAAATATACGATACGATTGTAAATAGCATCAATTTTAAAAATATTATATAGAATTAGCATCTATTTATATTATGATATGAAAAAGCATGTATTTATATAAACCAAATTCAAACAACACGGGATCAGCTTTTGGATTCCAATTAGGAATCGGCAGTAAGAATAAAGAACCAAGCATCTTCATGACTGCTATCCAGCAATTTTCTTGGAATGAAAAAACAAAAAACGGTTCCTTTTCCGAAAATTCAAAAAATCCAGAAAAATCAATCTCATTAAAGCTTAATGAAAACGAACTTGGAGGATTTATTTATGCCGTAGAACAATACGCCGAATTTTCAGCCTTTCACTCTTACGAGGAAAACAAAACAACTATTTCTTTTAAGCCCTATTTAAAGAAGAATGGTCAAAAAGCTTTTTCTTTTACTGTAACAAGAAATTCCGCAAATAAATTTGGAATGGGTGTTGAAATGTCGGAGGCTTATGCAATGTGTCAATTTTTTAAATTCGCCTTAAACGAAATATACCACTTTAGAAGAATCGCTAATGAAAAATAAAAAAACAATATTAATTCACTCTAATTTTTGTAGAGCTTTTACTGGTTTCGGCAAAAATAGCAAAAACATTTTAAGGTATCTTTATTCCACTAATAAATACAATATTGTTGAGGCCGCAAATGGTTGTGACAATAGAGATCCAAACTTAAAAAAGTTGCCTTGGGATTGTTTTGGAACTCTACCACTAAATGTAGATCCATCTTCAATGTCGCCAGAAAGACAGAGGGCTGCGGGTTATGGTGCGGAAGGTATTGATAATATAATTAAAGAAGTAAAGCCTGATGTTTATTTGGGCGTTGAAGACATATGGGCTTTTCAAGACTTTAATAAGAAACCTTGGTGGAATAAGGTGAACTGTATGATTTGGACGACATTGGATAGCTTGCCGATATTAAAACAAGCTATTGAATATGCGCCAAAAATAAAACACTATTATGTTTGGGCTAGCTTCGCAGAAAAAGCTCTCAAGAAAATTGGATACAATCATGTACAAACGCTTAGGGGTTCTGTAGATACTCATTGTTTTTCAAGATTGCCAGACGAAGAAAGATCAAGGCTAAGATCTATGTCGAACATAGATCAAGATTCTTTTATTATTGGTTTTGTTTTTAGAAATCAGCTTAGAAAATCAGTGCCTAATATATTAGATGGATTCAAGATATTTAAAACTAAAAACCCCAACGTAAAAGCAAAATTACTGCTTCATACTCATTGGAGCGAGGGCTGGGATATTGCTGAATTCATTAAAGAAAAATCAATAGATCCTCAAGATATTCTGACTACTTATTTCTGCAACCAGTGCAGATCTTACGAAGTTAGAAGTTTTTCTGGTCAAGAGCAAAATTGCAACCGTTGTCGTTCTGAGAAATCAGTAAGTACAACAAATGTATCATTCGGTGTTTCTGAAAAACAACTTAATGAAGTTTACAATTTAATGGATTTGTATTGTCACCCTTTCACAAGTGGCGGTCAAGAGATTCCCATTCAGGAAGCTAAGTTAACGGAACTGATAACGCTTGTGACAGACTATTCGTGCGGGGAGGATAACTGTACGCCAGACAGTGGTGGGATACCCTTAAAATGGAACGAGTATAGAGAGCCAGGAACTCAATTCATTAAGGCATCAACTGACCCGCAAAGCATTGCTGAAGAAATTGAGTTTGTATTCAACATGCCTAAAGATGAAAAAATTCAAATGGAAAAAAAATCAAGGCAATGGGTTATTGATAATTTTTCAATTGAAGTAATAGGCAAGAAACTTGAAGAAATTATAGATGCAATGCCAGAAATCAATTATGATTTCGAAAACTCAAAAGTAATATTTAATGAATCTTATAAGCCTATTGAAAATTTAAGCAAGGAGGAACTTATTATAAGTCTTCATAAAGAATGCGTAAATGACGATATAGATAAAAATTCAGATAGTTTTAAATTTTGGAATCACAAACTATCCACCAATGAGACTTCACCAGAAAATATAATAAATCATTTCAATTCTCTAGCTAAACATTTTAATTTACAAAACAACCAAATAGATTTTTCTTCTCTTTTTACAGAAGAAGACGAGGGAAAAAGAATAGCTATTGTTATACCTCAGTCTGAAACTGATGTTTTTTTAATTAATTCTCTATTGAAGAACCTTAAAAAACAATATAAAAATCACAACATATATATATTCACACAAGAAAACTATTTTCAATATATAGAAGACAATCCTTTTGTTTATAAAATATTCAAATATGCCGATATTTTGGAAAACGTCTTATTTATGGAAGGCGCTGGCGATCACAAAGGTTATTTCGATATGACTTTTTATCCCGCAGTGACAACTCAGAAAAATATTTGTTATATACATAACGGTTCTAATAAAAACCAATTTTCATTATCAGAATAAAACTTTAATATCATGTCTCATATCCTAGAAGAATACGCTAAAAATTTGGGTGTTTTAATTTCAAAACCAATTGTTTCAGAACATTTTTTCCCAATACTAAACAAGAAATATATAACATTATTTTGCGAGAATAAAATTCAGTCAAAACAATATTTATATTACAATATAGTAATTGATATTCTAAGACCGTTTTTAAACAGAGAAAATATTGATATAATTCAAATAGATTCTGACGGTCAAGTAGTTAAGGGTGTTAATTCTTCAATTAGCGGTTTATCTTTTAAGCAAAATGCGTATGTCATATCCAAAGCAGCAATGCATATTGGAGTTGACAATATATATTCTCATTACGCAAGTAGCAAAAAGATACCTATAGTGAATATATTTGGAAACGTATATCCTCAAGTAACAAATGGATACTGGTCAAAGCCTCACGAAAAAAGAGACATTCCTGCGCCTTGGTCAGTTAAGCCATCTTTGAATTTGATTGACCCAAAATCAGAAATAAATCTAATAAAGCCAGAGCTGATAGCTCAATCTATTGTCGATCTTTTTAGAAGCGGTGGAAAAATAAATTTTAAAACTTTAAATATTGGTTCGAATTTTTTAAACAACATCTTAGAAGTTGTACCGACTCAATTTAATTATCTAAACATTGCCAAAAATGATATTATAGCAATAAGGGCTGATTATGGTTATGATGAAAATGTTTTTCTGTCTTATTGTCAAAATTATCAATTTGTTTTAATCACTGATCAATTAATAACCCCCGTTATTTTTGAAAAAATAAAACATAATTGCAAATCTATATCGATAATTTTAAATTCAAAAACAGAAACCGTCCCAGAAGAACTCATAGAAGCCCTTGCGTTTCATAAAATACATTTTAGAATCTTGACGGAAAAAGAAGAATGCTTAAAAGATATTAGAAACAATCATTTCAATGTCGAAGTTTTATTAAAAAATAATAAAAAAGAAAAGATAAAAACTATTGGCAAAAAATCTTTATTCTTTTCGAGCAAGACGATCATTAAGGATGGCAAGCAGTATCTGAGCAAAGCTCACTTAGATGCTAACGAAGAATCATCCCAAAGTAATAAAATTATTGATTCTGATGTTTTTTGGAACGAGTCTGATTTTTTCTACATTTACGAACAAGATTCTTGACTTTTATCCGAATAGTGATATCATTCATAGATGACAAAGCAAAAAGTTAAACCTACGGAAGTTTGTGAAGATACACCTAAAGACGTATTAATTGATAAAAAATTAAAATTTCATGAGCTTTATAAGAGAAATGAATGGGGTTTAATAGATTGCGTTGATTACGTATTTGATGAAGATGGCTCTGTTAATTGGAGGGGAATGATTAAAGATAAATTCCTCTATCCAAATAGAGGGTGGTTTGATTTAAGGAGTAAACAAGTGCCACAATCTATAGATGGCCTTGATGACAACCAATTGCTTATAATGCTGGGAGGTATCAAGGAACTGGCAAAGCTTCGTGGATTTACTTCTGTCTTATATGATGTCAAACATGTTAATGAAAATTATGTTGTAGCTAAATGCAAGATTTTTTGGATTACTAATTATGAACATGCTAATGCCTACGACTATTCTACTGTAGTTTATGAAGACGTAGCAAATGCCACGCTCGCTAATACAGATGATTTTTGCGCCAAATTCCTTGAGACTATCGCTTGTAATCGAGCATTTGTTCGTTGTGTTCGTAATTTCTTGGGTATTCATATTGTCGGTGCTGATGAAATAGATAAGTCTAAATCATTTAAACAAATGAAAATCCAGACAGATGAAAGCGATCCCACCACATCAAACTTCTCCACACCCACTACGCCTTCTGGTATCTTAGAAAAGCTTTTAAGAGAAAAGAATAATATCTCTAGCTTTGATGAATTCAAATCTCACTTGAGACCAATGTGGAAGAAAGCTTCAGATGAAGCTGACACGGATTTAGTAAATCTTTTAAACGGGTTAAAAGACTGCACGAATTTTAGTGACATCTCTGCTAAAGATTGCAGAAAATTCATTTCAATTTTCAATAGTTTAAGCTCCGCTGTCTCATGAAACCGTTTAGTCATACAATGAATGATTAAAAGAATATTAAATCCTAAAGATTTTGAGCAATTAGCAGATGATATTTTTAATTTGTTTGAATTTGAAAACGACAATCAAAGTCATTCTTATTTAAAACACAATAAAGAAATGATTAAAAATTGCTATGCAAATAAATATTTGCTCGCTTGGGATTTTTTTGTTTGGGGCCATCACAATGGTGAATTTTACGATGCTTTAATTATCTTTTCAAATGAGAAGAGCGCTAAATTCGGTGAGAATCTATTCTCAGAATTTATATGGTTATCCAAGAACCCCAAGGTTGGCTATAAATTATTTACTGAGGCAAGAAAATTCGCAAAAGAAAAAGGATTCAAATACATACTAATGAATAGAGTATTAGGTCATCCTAAATCTCAATCAGTTGCTGATTTTTATGAAAAAATTGGTTTTGTCAAAGACTCCGAAACGTATATAGCTAAAATATGAACAAAAGAACAACAAAAAAAATCAAACAAGTAATTGGCGACATGTCTACTCCTATATCAAGAAGAGTTTACCGCAGACTTAAAAAAGAATTTTCAAAAATCCCAAGCTCAGAAAGGGATCTGTTTATTGATTTATTTGATAAATCTCTTAATAATAAAGACAATTGATTTTATATAGATGTTTTAATCATTTTATATGAAGCTCCAAATTCATCAGGAGCGCCATCATAAATTGAACTGTAATTTAATTCGCTTGTCAAGTATATATAAGTGTCGTCATAATAATAATCAAAATTAGCATAATTAAAATCACTAATATTTGATTCTGAAAAAGATACTCCAGTTTTGTTTGGATTTGTGCCAGACAAATTATCAACAATAGTTATTCTTGAAGAGGCGAAATCATTATCTGAATTATATACACTTATATCGTAAGTATATAAACTATAAGGATCTGATCTTGCTAAAGTGTCAATTATGGATATACCAGATGCAGCAATGTCTCCATTTATCATTTCCATTGACGAATCACCTCTAGAACCCGCAAATGTTAATTTGCTGGTTAATGAAGTTGGTTGACTGATTTCTTGTATTTCCATTTCATATGGACCAATATGCCAAGCATATCCAGAGCCAATAGTACTGTAAGGAACACATTTAAAATAAAAACTACCCTTAGTGTTCACCTCGTTATTCAGTAAAAAACTAGGGGTAGTATTATCCTTGACCAGTTTTATCGATCCTGCAAATTCATCACCCACCATTGAAAATAATGGAAATCTATTTCTTCCAGAATATAAATCAAAAAATTCATTAGGAAGTGATTGTATTTTATATATGTCAACTCTGTCAAAATCCGTATATGACATTGAATTAAGAAAAGAAAAATCAATTTTTATGCTTCCAGTTGTTTTTGTATCTGAGGACAAAAGAAAGCCCTCGCTTTTTAACTGCCTTGGCACTGAATAAAAAAAAGATTCCATTATTTCATAACCCGTCGAATTAATGCCACTATAACATAAGTTTATATTAACATCATTTGGGAATGAACCGCTGTATAAATGACCAGTTCTAAAAGAATATTGATTTCCATTTATTATATAAGGCTGCTCTTCAGCAGTAAACAATACGTCATTAGTCGATACATTTTTTCTTAAAACACCAGCGCCACTAAAATCAGTGTTGTTATTCCCTGTTTGAGAAAAAATAACATTTGTTTTTCCATCTCCCCAATCAATCAGTAAATTTTCCCTATCCAATTTTCCAAAACTTACTTGAGCGTCAACAGTTAATTGATAACCGTCTAAATTAAGATTAAGCAAGCTAAAATAATAATCATTTTCATTTTTTAATTGGTTTAAATGCGAATCAGAAGTTTCTTTGGTTTGAGGGTAATAAAATTGATTTGTTATTGGGTCTTCATTATACCAAATTCCATATGCATCATTTACTGTTATTGTGTCTATTTCTAGCACATTACCATATGTATATATTTCAGAATTAGAAGTCGCCCCTCCGTTTAAAGTTTTAACTCTTATCCCAAAATTTGGCTCATAACCAGTAAAAAGAACAATATTTTGACCTTCTGTTATTTTATGATTTAAAAAAGTACTCCCTGATATATAATTTCCTGAAATTAAATTACCATATTTATCTAAAATATCTATATCAATAGCGTAAGTATCACAATCCTCAAGAAGTTGATAACTATTGGTTATAATATTGCCTAATCTATTTTGAAGTGTTAAATTAAAAGTGACATCTTTATTTCTATGAACGCATATTCCAGAAAATTCACCATTAAAAGTGCTTTCGAATTCACAAACTGGATTTTCAGAATAAATATTAAATTTTAAATATTTATCAATATCGTTCCATTTGGATATTACTCCATGTTTTTCGTAATTTAAAAAACTCATGATGTGCTAAATGTAATTGGTCTTGCTGCGCTTGTTAATAACTCTTGATTTAATATTAAAATTCCCGTACTTCTTTCCTCCGAATCATAAAACTTAACACTATCTGTCTTTAAGCCTATGGATTTTATTGATATATTATAATTTCCAATTTGTGATATGGGCGCTGAAAATAACAAATTGTAATCATTATTATCGACTTTTGAAATATTTTCCGAAAAATAAGGATCAGTAATTTTAATTTCGTATGTTTTAATTTTTGTAGATTGCGGATCTCCAGACCAACCTATATTCAAAACTTGCGATTTTATCGCACTATCAAAACCAGTGAACAACTGAGTAAATAAAGGTGGAGTTAGAGTTTCATAAGTTACCCCATTAATTAATTGAGGAAGAGTATGAGGATATGTATCTGTTTTTTCATTTTCTTGTATTAAATTCTCAATCAATTGATATTTACCAGTATTGAATAACGAGGCGGATATTCCATATTCATTAGGATTTTCTTCTTTAATATTAATAACTTTATATATCATATCATCAGAATTTTTTCTTTGAAATCTAGAGACGGAACCAAGTTTTAAAAATTGAATTAAATTATAATTAATGCTTCCTCCGCTGACAAATACCTTGCAACCATATTCTAAAGAATTGTCAAAGCCTGTTAAAACAAAATTAACTATTTGACTTGGGCTTGATAATTCAATATCATCGTTGGATATACCATGATATGTATTTGTTAAATCCCCAGTGTCTCTAAATCTTTTATAAGCTCCAACAGTATTTGGTGCATTTGTTGGTCTGTAGGCTCCTCTTCCGTTTGATGCGCTAAAATCATATTCCAATCCATTGTTGGCTTGATGAAAAAACTGATCCTTTGTCCCATAAATAACTTTACCATTTGATTTATTAAACATATCTCCTTTGCCTAAAACCCACCCAGTAAACTCGGTAGAAAAATAACAAAATTTTTGGTCGCTGCCTTTATAAAAAGCATATTGCTCATCTAAATAAGCTGTTGACGGATTATTTGTAATAGATCTATCAAAACCTTTTAAATATCCATCAAACACATATTCTCCCACCAACTCATTATATTGATTACCTACATTATTAAAATAAAATGAATTAAGCCTATATCTATCAGTCAAAGCCAATTCCGCTAAATCCGCTTTTGTTTGAGATCCCGTTGGAACCCAACAAGTAATAAAAGCATTATTTTTTGAATTTGAAAAATCATTAGTGACCCTTATCCATCCTTCGTTTTGATTAAAATCTAATATTTTGCCAAAATTAGATGACAAAGATTTCAAATCGTCTTCGATCATAATCAAATCTCCAGGTCTACAAAGTAAACTTTCCGCTCCTGCGACGAAAGATACTGATTGATTTTCTTTTATTGTTGAGAAAATAATATGTTCAGCCATTCTTTTAGCCATGCTTTTCGAAGTAACTCCCATTGCATTTATTGTTGTCTTAAAAATTCCCCTTTTTCTTATGTCTTCTTGGTCTTCAGCTAACTCAATTTTTGTTTCAAAATTTTCAAAACGATCTATATAAGCCACCTCAACAACATTAAATTGTTCATCTCTTTTATTATTTGTATAATTAAAATCACCACCTTTGACATTTGCGTTTGTAAAAAGAGCGGTAGGTTTTTTGACGCGATCATCAACAAAATTTAATTTTGAATTATGATAATAAACAGAACCTCTAAATAAAGCGCATATTATAGATATGGCATCATATATTTTTTCACCTTCTTGAAATAAAATATTGCATGAGTATCTTGGTTCCAAACCTCCATTCCCATCGCTAACTCCTATAAAGTAACCAGCATCATCTACATTATCGCAAAATCTTCCTATTTTATATAAATCCCATATATCGATTTGACTTTCTTGTAAGAAAGAACCTAATCCATATCTTTGACTAGTTAAAAGATCATATAAAATCCACGCTGGGTTATCTGTGTATTCCAATTGATCTTTAAATGCACCGTTCCAATCTCCTTGATAAATTAATTCTTTTGTTGTATAATTCGAAGATGACGCTATATACCTTTTGTCCTTTCCAGTAAATTGATCGTTCGGATGATAATTTGCTGGTATTTTTACTTTTTTTAATTTGCAATCAAAAATTCTGGCTGGAACCGAAGAAAAAGATCTTCCGTCTATTTTTGAACCAATTATGGCGCTAAATGGATAGCGCAAATTACCTTTTGTCATTTCAGTCACTTTTATCAAACTTATTTTTTTCTGAATAAGTACGGAATTAGTTTCACAAGAAACTTTTCTAATTTGAACGTATCTTTTTGTTTTGCCTGAATTATTATTTGGTATGACTGGGAGTTCAAATGGTTTATAAATGGTGGTTCCCGCAGTTAAACTCGTAATCATTGAATACTCTTTGCTTTGTAATTCCAAGTCTGGATTGCCAATATCGATATGACACGAACTCTGTATTAAAGATATGACTTGAAATTTTCTCCTTTCAGACACTATTTTTTTATTTTGAGAGTCGAAATGGCCCGTTTCTATTTCAAAAACAACTATTGACGGTATCGGTGAGCCAGCGCCAGTAGCCCCATTGTTTACGCCTGCTTTTTCCTGGAAGTATGTTTCAAGAAATAAATCCGCCGTTAGAGTATCCATTAAAGATGATATTTCTATAGAAACAAAAACCTCTTCAACGTTTGGATCAACTACAACGTGAGTTGTGGGTATGGACACTTCGTCAAATTCATAATCAGTCTTGTTCCATTTTGAATAATCAAAATCAGTACCATCATTTTTAGTTATATTCTCGGTAACGTTTCTTTGATCATTACTACCTTCGCCGTTCCCATCGTTTTCTATATCTGAAGTAGCGATAGTCGGTTGCTGCTTCCAAAGAACTGTTAGAGGTACTAATCTTTGTATTTGATTTTTTAATCTAAATGGGCCAAGCAAATCTACAGAATAATAATGATCAAACATTACTCTATTAAAATAACTCATCGGCACTTGATATTCTTCGCCATTTCTAAATTCTACAAAAATATTAGAATAATTATATTTATCAACAAGAGTCGATGCTTTTCTAGTGCTGTAAGCGTATTTTTCATCAACAATATTCAAGTTATCTATTTGGCTCAATACGCTTAAAGCCGCCTTTTCTAAAGTAATTGAACAAGAATAAGAAGTTATTGTGCTTTCAAATTTATTAATAATAGTATTTATTCCCTTTCCAGCAGCAAAGGTTTTTTTCACCTGCCATTTAAAAGTTTCTTGATGGCCATAAGCGTGATACGCTTCAGAAAAATCAATTACCGAAAAACCAATTGTTTCTCCCTCCCAATCGCCATTTTCATCTATTATTGGCAAAATTACATTTTCCATTTTAAATCCATTGCCTTGACCCCTGTAATCATGCACAGCGTTTTGACCTCTAACAAACTGTGCCAATATGTTTTTCATAGTACGGGGGACAACATTTCCATTTGCATCTTTCAAGGGCTTACCATCTGTTCCATATGGCTGATCGTTTAATAAACTTACCTTACGAAAAGATTTACTAACTCTTATAGGCAGGATCATTTTATGATTTCCCCCTCTTAAGACATAGCTTGCACTTAATGAAGGCCAAGCATTACCGAAATTAGTTTTTAATGTTTTTTCGGCTAATTTACCCTGCCATGTGCTAGGGTAGTTGATAGCATAAGATTTCATTTGAGCTATAATTAAACCTATTCCTGTATAATCACTAGTTACATTTACTCGTTTAGTGCCATTATTCCAATTATATCTTAAAGCAAAAACATTAGTACGCCATATTGGCCCATCATAAGCTGCGCGGTATTTAATTCCCGCTTTTTTATTTTTTTTAACTTCTGGATAATGCTGAATACCAATTTGTCGCTCATCGGTTATGAGGTAGCTGTAGGGTTGTGAACCCCACGGCGCTAGTTGTAAATCAGCTTGTCCTACAAAAAATATAAAATTGCCTTGGTTAGTAGATCTAGCAAAATAATTTTGAAAATCGCTTCCCTGCAATCCGTCGGCAAGATATTGATTATTTCTTACTATAGGATTAAAATCTTTTCTTTCATTACCTATATTTAAAGCTTGATCTGGTTGTTGAACATTGACAGATTGAATTTCAGCAATCCAAGATGTAAAATTATTAATAATATTAGCCCCTATGGATTTTCTTGTTAATGAGTCACCCCCTGGGCCACCGTCCTGCGCTCCTTTAGGGGGAACCGTGCTATCATTAGTTTCTAATACTGCTGTACCATCTAAATAAACCCCTTGAAACAGTGACAATTGACGCAGCGTAGCGCCATTTTTATTAACAAGACCTTCTATTGGCCCATCAGAAATTAATTCTAGAACTTCCAAAAAATCATAAGATGCCATTACTTTTACATTTCCCAACTTAGGTGGTTTTAAAGTAGCAACTATAACATCTGGCTTTTTTGGCTTTGGCGGTTTAGGTTTGCTAAAAAAACCTGCGCCCATGATTTTATTTTTTTTATTTAAAAAATGTTTCATATTAGTTTTGCCTTTTCGAAGTGCCTCCGCTTTCCGTTGATGCCTCATTACCTATATTAGCAGCACTCTTTCTCATTGCCGATAAAGCGTCTGTATTTTGATGAAAAGATTTGGTTGTTGCTTGTATTACTTGAGAACCAACTTTTAATCTGCCATAACCAACTGGAACGGGTGCGCCTTGAGAAGCGACATTTGTTTTGTTAGAAAAACTAAAAGATTCTTGCAAACTTCTTGACGTTGCTGATATTGGTCCGTCAACTTTTGCCCCTGGAGTTGTATTTGGTCTTCCTGGAGCCAATAACATCTGTAACCCAATCGAAACGGCTAACATTGTGACTGATCCAATTGCAAATGCGGCGACACTAAATATTGCTGCCGAGCCAGCAATCGTACTAGTGACTCCAAAAGCGCCTAAAATCGCAGTACCAATAGCTACTGGTCCACTGCCAATTATATGAGGGACAATATCTACCCTTTCTGGTTTTTTTAAAAAATCTTCTTGAGCCATCGTTAATGTATCTTTGCCATCTATAATTATACAATAATGAAGACCCTCTGAGGCTAATTCATTTATTCTTATTTTAAAACCATCCCTAATAGAATCCAATGCATCGACAACCTCACTGGCAAATCTCAAATCCATTGTAAAAGAATTACCAAATTCTTTCGCAATCAAACCATGTAAAATAATATTCGTCATAAAAATATTTTTATTTTATTTAAATATTCAAGATTGGAATCACAATTCTTTGGTTCGTAAAGACTCAAAGAATCGCCACCCAAAGAATATATTAAAAAGGGCAGACAACAATTTTCTGACATTTTTATATCAAATTCAGATGGAGAAGAATCTCCGACAATATGACTGTGAAACACACAAATTGTTTGATAAGTTTCTTTAAAAGATAAATAATTAAAAGCGTTTATTTCAAAATAAAGAGATGGTTCTGGAGAACAGTTTTCTTCATGTTGAACAATGTAAGTTTGATCTTCTTCATTAAAACCTAAAAATCCGCAAGTTTCAATACTGTTTCTTGCGTGACACAGTTCTTTTATTTTGTTTATAGCATCATGATGCTTTTTGAAATTATATTTATCCATAAGAGTATCCGTTTGTTCCTGGAAATCCACCAAAAGATAACGCTGTGAATTCAATTTGCCTTAACCCCTGTTGATCAACAGGGATATTATATATTAAAGTATTTGTAGTAAAATCTCCATTTATGGATAGTTGAAAACCGCTATAAGCGTTTATATTATTTGTTATAGGTAATAATGTGCTAGAATCTGGCATGTCCCAAAAGGCAACTAAGTCTTTAGAGACGGGATTATCTATATAATTAATTGGGTATTTTTTATTGTTTAAGTCACTCGAAACGTAACCATTAAAAATGCTGCCCGATACATCTTTTGCACCGTTCCACAGCATGAAAGACGCAATTCCGCCTTTTATTTTTCTTGCAGCAAAATCAGCTTGTGAATTATCATGTCCTATTTTAAATGTTTCTACATTTATATCTAGTTGTTTGTTTTTATCTCTATCAGGATTAAATTCTTTTACATTTGCTCCATTAATATAAAGAGCCAAATAATCCCCTATATCTGAATTAAACTTTGGGTGTTTATATGCAACGTTGTTTGTTTTAAAATATTTTCCAGGTCTGTTTATACTAGATTCTAATTGTGCGCCAGAAAAAAGCATTCCTTGTCCACTGGAACCGTTGAACAATTTGTCGGAGGAGGTTTGTCTTAAAAGATCATAAAAATTACCCGCCGCTGCTGCCCAATTTACATGATCTGCAAAACCTTGTTTTATGAAATTGTTATATTGCAGTTCGGTATAATAAGTGCGATAAAGATTAGCTCCGCTGGGGATAATACCAAATTCAACCCCAGCAAGATTAGAAACGGTTATTTGCTTAGGGTCTACTATAATCAATGCTGATATTCTATACCAACCATTAGCCTCTTCAGTGATCGAGGGGTCGTTACACCCATAATTATCTTTACTGCCAACGCCAACCGCGTTGGCATTATTAAATACCCTTTTTACACTTACATTTTTTAAATCAAATGCTACGTGTCTGTCAAAGTAATAACCATAACCAGGAGCATATCGCGTTATATTTTTTATATATACATGAGTTCCACTGTTGGGATTTATTGGTTTGACATAAACAGAAAAACGAAAGCCGTTAGTTAATGAAGCATGTTGAGCAATAGTGTGGCTTGGGTTTCCCCAGCTTCCATGTATTGCAATGCAATCATTATAAATTCCAAAAACCCCTGGCTCTGATGACCAAGAAGTATTTTTATATTTAACAGAAGAAAAACCGCTTGGATAGATCCAATTGTCGCAAAAATCAGAATTCATATCAAAAGTGCCAATTGAAGCAATATTTTGCCCATTCGAAGGCAGCATTAATTGACCAGACGTAGTTGTTACTATACTACAATTTCTTTTTGCCCATAGATTACTAGTAAAGTCTTCAGATTTTGCAAAAAGATTATGATCGGCTGATCTTCTTTTATCAACTACTAAAGTTATGTAGTTTAAGTCTTGAGGCGTATATTTAATATCATATACGTTTGCGGTTCTAGAGATAGTATTATAGTCTGTAGTTAAAAACTTTAACCTCAAAGTATCTTTGTCCATTATAGATATATTAAAAGAATTAAAATTATCAAAATCCAATTTGTTATTGTTCCATAAATTGTAATCCGCTTCTTTAGCGAGTACATCTTGCGCTGCCCTTACGTCAGAGTGGAGTGAATTCCACCATGTGGCGGGGTAGATTTGCGGTGGTGAGTAAACAGAATATCCATTACCTCCTTCAGCATGAGGGTTTTGAGTATAGCCTTGATTTTTATATACAGTTTTGCTTTTTGAATCTGTGGTATTTATTAAACCAGCACCTAAAACAGAACCCGAATTGGCAAACCACCCGTGCAGCGTAAATGAATTTTGTAGTATATTTAACAAGCCTGTGTTGGAACTGGATAAATATCCGCCGCCTTTTTGTATTTTGGGTTTTGATGGTTTTTCCAATATATAATTAAAAACTAGGAAATCTGGATGGCTGTTCAAAGTTAAATCGTTCCATTTTCCCATAACTTCCCCGTATTCAGGTCCATGCACATGCAGGTATGCCTCTGTTTGACCAGCGCCTAATACAGAATCGACAAATGGATAACTCCTGTTTGGTTCTCCAGGATTATAATTTGTAAAACCATATCTTATAACTTTTCCAGTACCTTCCCACTTGTATTCGTTTCCAGCGCCAGTAGAATTTCCATTAATCCACATTAATGATTTTTCTGGGGTAGTTCTTACTATTGGTTTGAATGCTCTCAAGAGGTCATTAATGATATCTTGTTTATACGGCTCATCTATAACCGCAAGCCTCCCGCCCTTTGCTATCGCATTAGCATATGCACCAGTCCATGATAATTGCGTTTGACTTGATACTATTGAAAAGTCATATCCATAAGAAACTTGAGAGGCTACCTCCTCGGACGGAGAAAAAACCATAACTGGTTCTGTTTTAAACGACTCGAATTTTTTCCATGATTGATAATAATTATCATTAAATCTTAATTTACATGCAGACAATGTTTTTTGACAACCGTCCACTTGCCAATAATTAATATTGCTATCTGGGTTCTGCCCAGTATTATCTTGTACGCAAACATACCAACTTTTTAAGAAAGTATCTTCTTTTATTTTATTACTTTGTTCATCTGCGGGTCTTTTTCTTACCAAAATTTTTCGATTGATCATGCATACCAAATCTCCTTTTTTATATGATTTATACTTGCTCCAAATATAAATAGGATTTTCTTCAAAGCCAGTATTGTCATATGGCTTTGGTACTACAACATTACCATTTGGATCTTTAAAAGATTCTCCGTTTTCTCTCTGCACGGGGGTTCCTTTATAATTGCAGCCACAACCTCTGTATTGCCAGTAACAATACTTGGCTAATATTCTTCTATTGTTTAATTCAAAATTATCTACATCCAATGGTGATGTTAATTCTATTTCGACAAAAGATTTATTTTCTGCTGTTTTTTGGGCGACCAAGAAATCTTCAGAACTTATTTCTGCATTAAAATTCGCTGTTCCAAAAGGATTCCCACCATCAAAATTACGATCATCAATATACTTTAAAAAAGTTCGTTTTCTTGTTATTTTTGCATTCTTAAAATCTTTATTATTTTGCAATAAGTTGGAAACAAGCAAGTCTTTGTTTGCTATTCTTATTTTGGGTCTACTCAGTCTTGATGTAGAAGTCGTTTCAAAGCCTTCACATTCAATTGGTAGTGGTAGATATTCTTCGCCTTGCCAAAAAATAGATTTTTGAAAATTAGAACCACCGTGTATTGGTATGAAAGTAGTTGGTTTTTCTAGCGTATCTGGATAGATTCTAAAAAATTCCAAAATGGCCGTTGGGGACGAATCCAACAAACTACTTGCAATTAAATTTTCACCTTGACCCATACATTAATATACACTATTATAATTTTTGTAACCAATAACTCAATAAAAAATGAAAGGATCAATTAAAATAGTAGGAACCAATGAGACCACCAAACACTTGAGAAACAAGTTGTTTGAAAAATCATCATTAATCAGCGAATCAATCGTCAGCACCTTGTATTTAAATGAAAAAAAATACATCCTAGACATTAAAGAAACTCATTTTAGAAAAGATCATTTATTAATCGCGGGAATGATTAGTGATGATGAGGCTTTCGTTGGAAATGTGGCTTTTGAATTTTACATTCAATAATTTATTGACATCGAATCAATTTTACGTTAATATTAATCATGGCTAAAGCAAAAATAGAAAAAATTTATAGGGTTTTTGATAATAAAAATAATTACTCGCAATCTTACAGCAGCAAGATCGATAACGCTTTCTCGTATGCAAGAGATTGTGCATTGAGAGTCGCTGGCAGGGTGGAGGAATCCGACTTGTTAGATCTGGAAGCATCTCCCACTATTGTTTTTGATTGTAATGAGTCAAAAAAATGAGCATCTTAACATCTCTCATCAAAAGTCTTGAGCTATTCTTAACGCTCAAGAACAAATTAGTTTATTATGAGATCCATGAAAAATCAAGAATTAGACAGAAACAAATCATTGAAGAGATTGAAAAACTTAGGGAATGTGGCGATAGCAATTCTGCTGATCGGGCAGACATCTTGCGTAAAGAACTTATTTCCGAACGTCAATCGATTAAACATTTACCAACCATCGACCCTTTCTCTGAGGGCTAGTGTACCCATTGATAGCATCGAGGGCATATACACACCCCAGACTGATGAAATCTGGCATTCTGACGCTAGATACCGAAGATTAGAGAGGGAAGTTATTTTCTCTAAATAAGAGAGAAATCGAATCTTTATTCTTGCGAAGTGTAAATAAAAGCATGGAACCTGAAAAATCACTTCTCAAAGAATTCATGAATGACGGTTGGGTTGTAGTTTTAATAGGTGTTTTCGCCATGTTTAGTAGGTTATTGGCAGACAAAACCGATTTGAATATTGCAGAACAATTTAAAAGAATCACAACTGCCGCGATTTTATCTGGAATTGCATGGGCAATTATAGATTCTGGTTTTATCTTGGCTACAAATGATATCTCGTCTTTAATTAAGGCTATAATTTACGGAATAATCGGTGTAATATCCCCAGAAATATTAGGTGGAATCGTAAGGATTGGAAAGGTTTTTGAGAAAAACCCAGAAAAATTTATTAAAAAATAAAATGACAATAGATAATCTTTCGCCGATAGTAGTACCACCTTCAGAGGAAAAGGTTTTTCCTAATTATTGGATTTCTAAATTAATAATTGAAATGCCTGATGAAAACAACGGCAAACTTTTTATTCAGTTAGATCCTTATAATGATCTAAGTGGAGAAATATTAAGTAGACCAGAATACATAATAATTTCAGATTTTTGGCAAAAATATGATGAAATTCCAGAAGTAAAATCTGCAATACAAAGTTTAATTGAGGCGGTCAAAAAAATTAAAAACTAAAATTTAATGTCTCTTACTCCTAATTTTTCAATATCTGGTGTCAAAAAACCATTTAGAGTCAAGAATTTTATTTCCAGTGGTGAATTCTCCCAGATTGGAGCTGTTAGTGGGATAAATTATTATGGAACCAAATCCTCATTTAACATTTTGGGTTTTCAGGCAACCAATAATAGTTTTGGTCAACAAGCGATTACTAATGATTTTGGAGCCTTAGCTTCATTAAATGTTTTTTCGTTTGGAACAACACAGAGTTATTTTGGATACAC
>Ga0209443_1000907_pt1 | contig 19327 bp, 14 predicted proteins | sample LauGreBMM110DCMD_2_FD_187571 | JGI IMG/M metagenome (GOLD analysis project Ga0209443, IMG submission 187571) | Freshwater lake microbial communities from Lake Michigan, USA - Su13.BD.MM110.DCMD (SPAdes) (version 2) | ecosystem: Environmental > Aquatic > Freshwater > Lake | place: Lake Michigan... | reverse complement strand
TGCCTACGACGGGGCTGTCTCGACTGGGTTGATTCCCTTTCATCACCTGTCGATCGGTACTCTTTGCATCGGCTCCTCGTCAGTTCCGCCCATGCGCCAAAGGTGGACGCTAACGGCCTGCGGCTCGAGCCTCCTCACCCTTGCCATCGCTTCAGGGAGCATGGGCTCGCTCTCTATCGCGCTGTGCTTTGCCTTGCTCTTCGCTCCTTCCTATGGTCCTGTTGCCTCAGCCTATGCAACCGTCTGGGCCCTTTTCTGCCATCATTTTTGGGTCGGCATCCTTTCCCTTCCCGCAGCTGCCAGCCACCTGGCTCTGTTTGCAGTCCGGGCTGGATCGACGTTTGCCCTGCTCTTCAGCCACCGGGATACACTGCTCGGGCACCTCACCTGGGCCCGCACTTTTCTGGGGGCGCACTCGGTCGGCGCACTGATCCACAACGATTCTATGGAGGCGCTTGCCCGGAATCACGACACATTTTCAGACGCTTCCATTCAAGTAAGGCCCATGCTAGCAGTGCTTGCTGCCTCGCCCGCCCTCAGCTCCTTTTCGACGGGCGATTTTCTCGTGGGCCACGTCGAATGCTTCTGCGTACACACAGCGGTGCTGGTCCTTCTTAAAGGGCTGCTTCTGGCTCGCTCCAGCCGGCTAGTGCCTGACAAAGGCCTGCTCGGCTTCACATACCCTTGTGATGGGCCAGGCAGAGGAGGGACATGCCAGATCTCGCCTTCGGATCACGGCTTCCTAGGCGCCTTCTGGGCTTATAACACTGGCTCTCTTGGCCCCTTTCATTCCTTTTGGTATGCCCAGGCCCTTCCTTGGCGTCAGCTGGACGATTGGGCAGTCTCTGCAACCTCTATCAATGGTTGGCTGAGATCTCTTCTGTGGACTCAATCAGCTAAAGTCATTCAAGCCTACGGCACCCCCTTTTCTCCCTACAGCTTGGTCTTTTTCACCGGTCACTTTGTGTGGGCATTCAGCCTCATGTTCCTCTTTACCGGCAGAGGGTACTGGCAGGAACTGGTAGAGTCTGTCGCGTGGGCCCACCTTAAGCTTCAACTCGTGCCTGCTATTCAGCCGCGCGCACTCAGCATTACAACGGGCAGAGCGGTAGGGTGCAGGCACTACCTCGCCGGTGGCATCGGAGCTTCTTGGGCGTTCTCAACTTGCCGCTTCGTGAGCTGACAAGAGCCTTAGCCATTCTCGTCGCTGGTGGGCATGACTGCGGAGCGGATGAGATGTCTTTGGCACAGCTCGCTCAATCGCTCGCTTGGCGGGATTGGGCCCTTTTCCATGAAGTTGGAATTCGAGATGATGCCGATTCACCGCTTTGCCTGTGTCAGCTCAGTGTCAGCGACCCGAAAGCCTTTGGTATACGCTACTGCCCGCGCCTCGTCCCTGCGCATACTTACCTTTCTCGGCAGTGGGCACGATCTAGAGGCCTTTCCCTTACGAACCTCCTTCATGCGCCAGCTGTTTCCTACCTATTGGCTACATCTCGCAGCCGCTCTGAGCTGGTTCAGCTCTATAGCAGTCCACATAGGCTTTCAAGGCAATCTTAACCTGTGCCTTGAAAATCCGGTCCGCTTTGCAGGCATAGCTCATTCTCTGTGGGAACCGCATTTTAGGGCTTGGCTTGGTGCCGGCTGCGTGCTTCAAGCCGAATGCTTTGACTTCTGGCTGAGGACGGTCGGTTTAGTGTCAGAGAGTGCACTGCTTAGCCTTGGGCCGGTGCTGGAGGCAGCCGCCTTTGCCTGCTTCACTCACCTCTCGGCACCACGCTGGAATTTGCGCAGAAATGCCCACTTCTCGTTCGGGCCGCTCGCTGTCCTTTGCGTGCTGTGGGCAGGGCATCTTGGCTTCGCTGGCACTGCAACCTCGAACAATCATTCTTGCGCCGTCCTCCTTTCGTTCGTTGGCGATCCGTCACCAAGCTCTCGCTCAGTACGGCTGACAGACACCAGCCATCACCACTTTGCAGCCGGAGCCCTAGCCCTATGGGGCGAGCATACTGCCGCTCAGGTGTGCTGGGCTGGGCCCACGAGATCGCTCATCAAGCCTTTGGCCAGAGGATGCGCACGCGAGTCGCTTCATCAGCAAGTTGCTCCTGCTAGCTTGGGCGCGGCATGCATCTTGTTCCTGCTTGGGCATCACATGTTTTGGCTGCCTTCGGCTGGCTTCTTGTCGCCGCCGGCTTGCAACGCGCTGTTCGGGCACCACCTTTCCCTTGCCGGCGCATTCCTCCTTGGCTCCGACGTGCACTTTTCAATCGCCGGTCCACGCCTCCAATCGTCGCAAAGCGCCTGCGAAGAGAATGCCCAGAAGGCTAGCGTGGTGGCACATTTGAGCTGGACGGCGCTCTTTGTCGGCTTCCACGTCCTGGGCACCTATGTACACAGCGACGCTGTCCATGCCTTCGCCGCTCCCGAGAAGGCGCAGATCATCCAGCCCATAGTCGCCCAGTTTCTCCAAAGCTGTGCCCTCGGCTTTGCTCAATGGATCACCCTTCTCTGCCCTGCAGACTTTCTAGTGCATCATGCCTTAGCTCTGGGGATCCACACATGCTTGCTGATCTTGCTCAAAGGGGCCTCCGGCTCACTTTTACACATCGACAAACGACAGCATGGCTTTGGCTTTGCTTGTGATGGGCCAGGAAGAGGAGGCACATGCGACATCTCTAGCTGGGATTCAGTCTATCTGTCTTCCTTTTGGGTCCTCAACACTCTCGGCTGGCTCTGCTTTGACGAACACTGGCGGTCGCTTGCTTCATTCGATGCCTTTGGCTCTACTGGCTCCACACTGAGCGGTTGGTTTCGAGACTACCTTTGGCTACACTCAGGCAATTTGGTTCATGGGTTTTCATCTGCGGGCTCGCAAGAGCTAGCAGCCTTGGCCTGGGGTTTCCTGCTGGGGCACCTTGCCTGGGCGACGTCGTTCATGTTTCTCATCAGCTGGCGTGGCTACTGGCAAGAGCTTCTCGAGTCCCTCCTCTTCGTCCACCTGAGGACCCCACTGCTTGTATCAATGTGGGCTGCTTGCTTCACCCCAGTAGCACTCTCTATTCTCCAAGCCCGATGCGTGGGTCTAGCGCATTTCACTCTCGGCTTCATCGGGACCTTTGCTGCGTTTTTGCTGTCTGCCTAGTCGTCTTTCATGTTTAATGCCCTTGCGGCACGCTGCATCGGCAGACTTTGCCATACTGTATCGCCGTCCTGCGGGCCCAACTAGACAGCGAGTCGACAGCCGTTTTGCAAGAGTGGAGGCATCTCGGTAGGGATCGACAGCATAGCGTCGCAGTGACTACAGCAAAATGCTCTGGACTCAAAAGGAAGGCAAGGCTTCTGCATTCGGTCTTTCTAAAGTCCCCGGCATGCTCAAAGAGCCGAGTCACAGCGCCAGTGCATTGCCTTAGAAACTCGCTGCGCTTCGCCAAAAATACACCTCGACTAGCATCGCCTATCACTTCGTTGAAAATGCCGCTTCAAGCTGGCTGGCACCAGCCCGGCGGCGCTTTGAACCGGCTCGCTTCATTCAGTCTCACGATCTCCGCCTTGGCCGGCACTAGCCGCTTGTATATCGGCGTGTTCGGGCTGCTCATGTTCCCTGCCCTGCTGGCTGCGCTCCTCGCCTTTGTGCTCTGCTTCGCGACGGCTCCCCCGGTAGATATTGATGGGATTCGGGAGCCGGTGGCTGGCAGCTTGCTCTACGCCAACAACATTATTTCCGGCGCGCTGGTTCCTTCGTCGAACGCGATCGGCGTACATTTCTACCCCTTCTGGGAGGCGCTCTCTGTGGATGAGTGGCTATACAACGGCGGCGAATACCAATTCACGGTGCTTCATTTTGTCATCGGTGCCTGTGCGTGGATGGGCCGCGAGTGGGAATTCTCCTATCGGCTCGGTATGCGGCCTTGGATTTACGTGGCTTTTTCTGCGCCTGTGGCTGCCTCTGCTGCAGTGTTCATCGTCTACCCGATCGGGCAAGGAAGCTTTTCAGACGGCATGCCGCTCGGGATCAGCGGCACATTCAACTTCATGCTGGTTTTTCAAGCCGAGCACAACATTTTGATGCACCCGCTCCACGTTGCTGGTGTGGCGGGCGTCTTCGGCGGCAGCTTGTTTTCTGCCATGCACGGCTCGCTTGTGACTTCATCTCTGTTCGCGGAGACTTCTGCCGATGCGAGCCTGAACGCTGGCTATCTTTTCGGCCAGGAAGACGAAACATATAGCATTTCGGCTGCGCACGGCTACTTTGGCCGCTTGATCTTTCAGTTTGCCTCCTTCAACAACTCGCGTGCGCTGCACTTCTTCCTTGCGGTGTGGCCAGTAGTAGGCATTTGGCTGACTGCCTTGGGCGTTAGCACAATGGCCTTTAACTTGAACGGCTTAAACTTCAACCAAAGCACGCTGGACAGAGGCGGGCGCATCGTGAACGGCTGGCAAGACGTCCTGAACCGTGCCGACCTGGGCATGGAAGTGATGCACGAGCGGAATGCTCACAATTTCCCACTCGATTTGGCTTGACGATCTTGACTTTGCTTCGCCGCGACGTCGACCCTTCCTTCAGAGCGAATTTCCTCTTGGGAACACTTCTTCGGGGAATTGGTAGTTCTCGTGGGCCTCGTCCTGCGCCGCCATCCAAAGCCGGATCCCCTCGTTCAGCAAAATGTTTTTCGTGTAAAAGGTCTCAAACTCAGGGTCCTCTGAAGCCTTCAGCTCCTGCGACACAAAGTCGAATGATCGCATGTTGAACGCCAAGCCAACCATACCGAAGGCACTTGTAAGCATTCCAGCCAAGGGGACAATGAGCATAAAGAAATGAAGCCATCGCTTGTTGGAGAAAGCAACGCCGAAGACTTGGGACCAAAACCTGTTAGCCGTGATCATGGAGTAGGTCTCCTCCGGCTGCAGCGGCGAGAATGCCCGCAAAGTGCTGGCAGCGAGCCCATCAAGGTAAAGCGTATTGACAACCGTCGCGCCGTGAATAGCTGAGAGTAATGCGCCTCCAAGAATGCCTGCCACGCCCATCATGTGAAATGGGTTCAGGGTCCAATTATGAAAGCCTTGCAGGAAGAGTAAGAACCGAAAGACGGCCGCGACACCATAAGACGCGCCGAAGAACCACGATGACTGCCCCGCGGGATAGACTACGAAAACAGCCCAGAACACCATCAGCGGGCCGAGGAAAGCGAGAGCATTGTATGGCCGAATACGTACTAGCCGAGCGATCTCGAGCTGGCGAAGGCAGAAGAAGAGAGCCCCGAAGGCACCGTGCGCACTGACGAAGACCCACAGGCCGCCCATCCAGCACCAGAACTCAAGCACGCCCTGCGCCTCGCGCCCCCAAAGGAAGAGTAAGGAGTGGCCCATGCAGTTGGCTGGAGTGGAGACAGCAGCCGTGAGCCAGTTGCAGCCTTCGATGTAGCTGGTGGCCAAGCCGTGCGTGAACCAGCTTGACACGAAGGTCGTCCCCGTGAACCACCCTCCGAGGCAAAGGTACGAGCACGGGAAGAGCGCCAGTCCTGACCAGCCGACGAAGACAAAGCGATCTCGCTTCAGCCAGTCGTCCGCGAATACAAGCGCCAGAGCCCAAGGTGCCCACGACGACGCGCGGGCCTGCAATGTCGAAAAAGTAATCCTTCAAGACATTCATATGTGAAGACTGTGTGTCGACTTGACAACTCCGCGGCGAGCGCCCTGCGCCCCTTTCACATACCCTTACTCCCCCTGCCCTCGCAGCCGCTTGACGGGCTATCATGCGCACTAGATGATGCCTTCGGCAGAATCTTACAAGTCAAAATTTACTGACGATTCCTGCGAAATTCCAGTTTTGCTTCGGGGAAATGACGCCTGGGCCTTGCTAGCTGGATGCCGACCAAGCGGCGACAGAAACTGTAAAATCCGGATTGCCTAGGAAATTAAGGCATGCTGATCTAGGAAAACGGTAAAGCACGAAGCAGAGCTGATGCGGACGCTGCAGTGCAAGCCGACAAAGCACACAAAATCTTAACCATGCACCACCCCTTGGACTGCTCTGGCAAATTTTTCAATGGGCCCAAAGGAAAAAGACACATGCAGCGGACAGCATCGAATCGAGTCAAATGGTTCACTGTCCTGTCCGGCCGCCGCCTTCAATGCGGTCGACACGCCAACAAAGTTCGCTGTGGCACTAAAAGTTTGTGCCTGCACCGCCGCCAAAGCCCTTGGAGAGGTTCAAGCCGGAGCGACAAAAGTGTCTAATTGTTCTAACTTTTCCCGCAAGGCCAAATTCCCTCAAGCCTGTGCCGAGCGCTGGCCTGCGAATGCGATCTTTTAGGGGCGCTCGACTCTATCGCCATCTTAGAAAACATTCAAAATGCGAACGCCAAACACAGAATGAAATGAAAATCAAAGTTGACCAGCGACGAGAAAATTGCGAAATGACATGAAACCACCAACTTAGAGTGCGCTGCCAAGTCTGAACCGTGACCAAGGAACCAACCTGCCGAAATCGTCGAAAGTGCAAAAAAGCTAAATCATGAAATCTCAGGATGAAGCTATCTGGCCACGGTGGATGGTTGGTCTGCGACACTTTCTTCAACAAGCAGGGCACCCACAGGACAAAGCCAGCGAAGCGAGGCGCTTTCGGCGTGTCTCTTTTCACATGTGTCCCTAAAACCTTTTCACGCAAGTTGTTCATGCACTTTGAAGGGATTGAGCAACTCGCGAAGGAAAAGCGGAGCGGAGCAAGGCGGAAGCCGGTCGACGATTCATTTCGACGCAGCAGATTCGCCAAAAATGGATGATTCACAAGTTCGATGCAAAACGAAGAAGAATCTTTTGCTGCGCATTTTTCAAAGAGCCAAGCGCATGCCAGCTCGCAAGGACAGCTCGCAGCTTAAGAATGTAGCCGAACCTAAAACTCTTTGAAAATCTCTTGCGCTGGCCCACGGAGTCGAACCATGATATTGAAACAATGAGTTTGAACCTACTTGCAGAGCTAAGGCAAAGGACCTTGACGAGCAAAACGGACCAGAGACAGCTAGGCGATGCGTGTCGCCGAATCGTCTCCCAAAAGCATGTGGCTGAAAAGGCTTGCAACGCTTAGGACGGCCGCGTACACTGCGGATCGGACAAGAGTTGGCAGGTCGAAGCCAGCTATCGCCTGTGAAACGACAAAATCGCCTGAAAATGCAGGGTTCAAAAGCGCAGCAGGCAGCGAGCAGGTGCAAATGCGGCGGCCGCCGTGCGGGATCAATGAGTTGCCGTTGCTGCTGGCGCATAGTTAGCCATTCCTAGCGCTTCTTGCCCGCTGGGCGAAAAGGCTTAATGGCCAGAAAGCGAGAGTGTGTCGAAATGAACCCAGCAAGGCCGAAATCGAGGCGAATTTCCCGTGAAGCACAAACCACTGCCGAAGCACTCTTCTCGGCCCACTCGTCCCAAGGTGCTCACGCTTGCCATTTCAAAACCAATGCCTCTGCTATCGTCTCCCCTAACTTAACGCCAAAGTCAAGCGAGCATGGCGCCAGTGCTTGCGCCAATCGCGACAAGGTGCAAAATAGGAGCACGAAACCGCCCAAGCATGCGTAACGTACTGGCACACACAATTTGAAACAGCCAGAGAAAAGTCAGTCCCGCAGTGCAAATTCTGTTGACACAAGCCGGCTTGCATGAGCCAAGCAGCTATCGCATGCGTGTTTCACAGCGCCTAGACTCAAGGACGGGGCGAGCCGAGCTTCCGTGGACGCGTTCCTTTCGTACTAGCCTTTCATCCTGGCGCCGCGCCAAGCCATACAAGATACAGACCAAACTGATTTCCATCGTTCTGAACCCAACTCATGTAAGAAGGCGAAGGATGAACACTCCCGAAGCGCTGCCCCTTGCGACATCACCGCCCCCTGAGTCGACATCGAGGTGCCAAGCCTACTCTGGATGATCCGGTCTCAACACACCTTAAGCCTGTTAACCCTTCAGTAATTTTCATCCAGCAGGCTACAAGTAGGCTCTAGAGGCCAGAGACAGATCCCGCGAGCGGAGGCTCAACCGCAGGAGACCCGCGAAGCAGAGCGACATTGGATCCCAAAGTACGTTGTGTAAGCAGATCGCCCCAACTCAAAGCACAGCATAACAGGAACGATGAAAAGTGATAGGCATGAAAGAAGAGTCGCGCGTGGCGTCCAGCCAACCATGAGCCGCCCATCAAACTTTAAGGGTCTTTTTGTCCGAGTGCCGCACGCGTGCCTCTTCACACACACAGCCAATTCAGACTGAGCTGCAGCGGACACAGATATCTAACCATTCAATCACTCATGCAGGATGCAAGTTGCGCATCAAGGAAATTCGCTACCTTTGGACCGTTACAGTTTCAGCCAACGTCTACAAACACCCTCGCCTCGCCGGTTACACTTCGGTAATGACGACTCAAAACTTATATCTACCACTCGAATCTTTGCGAAAAAGTTCCTTGATACATCTCCATTGCCACCCAAGATCAACACAAAATCGAACGCCGAGTTGGCGAACCACACTTCAGAGAACAGCCAAGGCACAGTCAAGTACAACCTGCGTCGACACACGGAGCCATTTTGCGATGCCGCCCAGGCAAAGTGTAAAGTAAGCCAGTTTGACTTTTACACCACGAGCCCACAGTTTTCTGTAGCGGCGCGCCTCCAAGTCCGCACTAAGGGTCGAATCGCAAAAGTTTTTACACACTTGGAACAGGAAAGTGACTCTCAAACCCACCTCGAAGGCACGAACCGAGAAGATTAAAAATGCACTCACTGTCCGGGACTCAAAAGGAAATGAAGTTTCCTAAAGTACACATTGCATAAGAAACATCCAAAGGCAACACAATGAAGTGTGGCTTGCATCGACGAATCGAGTTCGCCCGACAAAGACAAGCAAATCTCTTTTCAGGCTCGCATCAGCACAACAGAATGAACACGATCATGAAGAATAGACACACAGCCAAGAGGAGCCAAACTCACGACACAATGAATCCCTGGCTCGGCTTTGGCGAAGCGACGTTCTGAACAGCACAGCCAAGTACAATGTCAGCAAAGTCGAGCAAAGGACGAATTCGCAAGGCAAAGCAGCTATCTGGCTTTGCAGGAACGATCTCGCTGAACCAGCGCAAAGTTCAGGCCTTGAAGGAAATGACCAACACGCTGCCTTTTAGGCCCATCGTGTGCTGGAGGCGATCTCATTCAGTGACCAAGAAGGACATTTCTTGTCAGCGGTGACTTCACACCCATCGAGCCTTGAGCCCCGGTGCTCACTCTGGCAAGCCCGCCTACCCTACGACAGCTCGAGGCTGTTTTGTGCTCGCGGCCTTTAGCTCCCTTAGATCCTGGCAAGCATCTCTGCGGCGCGACAGACTTTTCCATTCGTCGACTTGGGTCAAAGGTCTGCAGTTTCCTGGCTTGGTCTTCTGTAATGCCCACTTCGCAAGGCATTTGGCTAGCTCGCCGCTCGTGATTCTCGCTTGTGTTTGGGCGGCCAGGGCATTCGGCTTTCGATGTGCGATCGCTTTGCGCCGTGCCTTTCGACTCCAGTGTGCTACCGGCTTGAGGGTCATTCTCTTGAATTTCCTGCGCTGTATCCAGCGTGGCTTAGCTCTCCCCTGCATTTTCGTCTTTGTTCTGTGTCCGCGCTCCCAAAGGATGGGCACCTGCACCCATGCGCTCCTTAAGCTCGCATGCTCTGGTTTGCTTTTCTCGCCCAGCGGTCGCCTTCGGTCCGCTTTCTCTCTTGGCGTATGCTCACAGCTGTGGCATCAGAGGAGCCGTGCGCACTTCCTGGCGCTGCGGGGGTCCTTGGGGACAGTAGTTTCTCCTGCCTGAACGATTAGCCAAAGGCGATCCCTTGAAGCGGCTTTTTAAAACCAGGGAAAGGCTGCATGGATCGAGGCAGCTGCGCCCATGGTGGCGACCGCTACGTGAGCCAAAAAGGACAACACGTTGCTGCCCTCTGCAAAGCGACGAAAGGGGTTTTGGTAGGCGACGGGATTTTCAAAGAAGGGCGCCAGCAGCGGAGGAGCAGCAAATGCAACTAAGGTGATGACACCGACGGCCTTGTTTTCCAGGGTTCTCAAAGCATTAAAAGTTGGCAAAAAGTACCACTCCGGCAAGATCTCTCTCGGCGTGTTGAACGCGTTGGACGGGGCCAGCTGCTCCCCGGGCTCGGCGCTTGCGAGACCAATGGACGTAGTCGAGGCACCCGCTATCACCACCGGAAACACATAGAAGATTTCGTTTGGCCAAGCAGGTTCTCCAAGGTGATTGTGCCCACTGCCTTTAGCCACTTTGAGGATGACATCTTTGGCGCCGAGCTGTGCTCTGTAGACCAAAACGGGATCGCCCACAGCGGCATGCATGATGAAATTCGCTCACGAAGCTCTAGCCATCTGCAGCCAGCAGAGGGAACCAGGACCCATGTGTTGAACCTTGTTGCCGAGGGCGGGGCTGCTTGGGTCAGTCACTGCCGTGCCGGGATGGGGCAAGGGTCTTTTGGGTCAAGCTTCGCCTAAGGAGCGGCGATTCTGTGTGCTCACCACCTGTTGTTCAGGATCTCCAGCCCTGGCTCTAGCTGCAGCGCTTTGCTCGCTTTGCTCGATATCGCCGGCCCTGCAGTGCCGCCGGCTGCCAAGACGGTAGAAGCGCCTGCTGTAAAGAGAGAAGGGACAGTAAGCCAGTGGATGACCCAATAGCGCCGGTCCTGAACCACGTCGCTAAATGGTCTTTCTCCGGTCGACACGACGTCGCAGATCGTTGCGGCCTAAAGAGAGCGCCTCGAACCTCAAGCCTTGCTGGGATCGCTCTCTCAAGCCGTTTTGGCTCTCGATGCAGTCAGCTCTGCAAGGTGTTGGCTGGAAGGACGAGCCCCAAGCCTTGATCCTATGAAGACTCTTCCTTTGGTCGAAGGCACTCGAATCGAAAGAGCATGGCAAAGCCTTTAGGTCCTGCGGCCAAAGGCATGCGCTGGGCCCTCTATGTCGAAGGCCGTGCGTGTCGCGAAGGCAGAGGATCTTTGTGCTTACAATGGGCCGGAGACACCTTGCTTTCGGATCAGTAGGAAGTGGAACAAGGCTATGATGGTGACTGCGGCTGGCAGAGCGAGCGTGTGTGCGGTACGTGCTCGGCTAAGTGTTTCCTGCCCAACGGAAAAGCCTCCTCTAATCGAAAAGACAATACCCAAGCCAGCAGCTGGCAGGACGTCATCAACCGTTTCTGGCACAGCTGACACAATCTGTAAGGCCCACAAGCCAATCTGGTCCCAAGGCAGGGAGTACCCAGAAACTCCAAAGGCTAAGGCCAAGAGAGCTAGGAAGGCACCGGAGATCCAAGTCAATTCGCGTGGCTTTTTGAACCCACCAGTCAAATACACTCGGCTGAGGTGCAGAAGCATAGCCAGAAGGACAAAATTTGATGCCCAGCGGTGCAGAGACCGTGCTAACCATGCGTCGTCGGCCGAAAGTTCGAGGAGGGCGACAGAAGCGCAGGCATCGACGACAGTAGGGGCGAAGTAAAAAGTGAGCAGCAAGCCGGTCGTGAACTGGGCCACGAAGGCCATGACTACAAACCCGCCAAGACAGAAGAAAAGGCCAACGTGCGGCGGAACGTATTTGCTCAGTGCATCATCCGCTAGGCTTTGAGCTTCCATCCGCTCCTCGAGCCAGCCAAACAAGGTGGACACACAAGCGTGAGCGATCGAAGCCAGGTGTACTCTCAACCCCTTCGTGCTTCGGCTTGGGCGGGCTAGGTCTTTAGAATCAGCACAAAGGACCCCTGCTGCAGCCCAAAGGACGCTTGCTCATGCGCCTTGCGAACCCAAAGCACGAGCCCGCCTTGCCTGCCAAAGTCACTGAATGCCCAAACACTGGCAATTCGCTCGATTCGCGGTGTCGAAATGGCTTGATGGGCTCGAGGCGTACTTGCAGCCTGCTGCATCGACAAACACTTTGATCCCGCTCTGCGCCTCCAATGTTGACCTCCCAAAATGGCCTGAAGACAGCCAATTCGTCGATTCGGCCAGTGTGTCTAAATTCCTTGATGCGCATGCGACACCTTGTTGAGCTGGCTTGCCACGGCCTCGTCTTTGCCTGTGTTGGACCTATCATCGACGTCCGGTTAGCTTCTTCCATCGGCTCGCTCGCTTCACTCGTTGCGGCGGGTCTCAGCGCTGCGTCGACTCTTCCCACTCTGCTTGACACTGCTTGCCTTCTTGGTTCACCCTGCATTCTCAAGCCCTGCTGCACCTCCCGGAAAGCACTTGGCACTCTGAGTCCGCTGGGCCGCTACGGCGCGTGGCTTTCGGCCACACCAGCGCACTCTTCCCTGCTCAGCTGCTGGCTCTTCCTGACGACCCTTGCTGTGCTGCCCAGCACGGTGCTGGTTCGGGGCAGGCTTGCGATGCGCGCCGGCTATGACTCCTTTAAGGCGGCTTGTGTTCGTGCAATGAGCTGCGCCAAGTCTGCCACCAACACCGTCTTCAGCGAATGCAATCTCTTGGAGTCCTTCGGCTTATTTCGAACGGTGGCTCTGGCTTGGACCGAAGGGTTGAACACCTTGGCCTCGCACGCCTCGCTCGCTTTTCAGCCGACGGCCGTTCCGGTGGGCTTGGCCACGCTGGGTCGGCTGGTCAATGTCGTCGGCAGTGCCATCGACCCTTTCTTGGATTTCAATGTGTTTGGTGCACTCTGGGCGGCGCAGAAGGTCCTCACAGGCATGCGTAGGCAGGTCGAGATCGCACTGGCCCTCTTCAGCTCCCCGGCTTTGCGACGCGGCGGTTCCTCTCGATGCCTGGCGTTCGGAGCGAGCTGGCTTTCCCTTCGTCTTCCGCTAGCGCAGGCCCTCCCACGAAAGTCGCTTGCTGAAGCGACCGGCACGCGGCTACACGAGGCTTCTGCAACGGGTCCTTGCGTCCTTGGCTCGACTCGGCCACTTCATTCGCGGGAAGGCTCCTTTTCGGGCCTCTCGTTCAGCGTGAGGATACCTGAAACAGGGGTCAAGGTGATCGATCTCTTAACCCCCTACAGCAAGGGCGGGAAAGTGGGCCTTTTTGGTGGCGCTGGTGTAGGGAAGACCGTCGTGATCGTGGAGCTGATCCGGAACCTGGCGGTCCTGCACGGCGGACTGTCCGTCTTTTGCGGCGTGGGCGAACGATCGCGCGAAGGCAAGGACTTGTATGCCGAAATGCAAGAATCTGGCATTCTAGGCTGCTCGGGGCGTTTCTGCCATGCACCAGGCTGCACTCTCGAACTCACTGACTTTACTTCCAGCAGATCGCAGGCAGTTCTTGTCTTTGGCCAGATGAATGAGACCCCTGGAGCTCGGATGCGAGTTTCGCTCTCTGCACTCGTCATCTCCGAGTTTTTCAGGGATGCCAGCAGGCAGGACATTCTCCTTTTTGTGGACAATGCATTTCGATTGCTTCAAGCCGGCTCGGAGGTGTCCACCTTGTTAGGCAGAATGCCCTCAGCTGTCGGGTACCAGCCAACTCTGGCTACTGAAATGGGTGTTTTTCAAGAGCGCGTCGTGGCTACCGGGAGCGGCTCTATTACCTCCATCCAGGCCATTTATGTTCCTGCCGACGACTTAACGGATCCTGCACCTGTCGCCATCTTTGGGCACTTGGACGCTGTCACTGTCCTATCGCGGCAGCTTGCCTCGAAGGGGATTTACCCCGCGGTTGACCCCTTCGCCTCCACTTCCAAAATGCTTGACCCCCGCACCATCTCGCGAACTCACTGTTCGGTCGCTTCACAAGTCAAGGGGCTTTTGCAGCGCTGCAAGGAGCTGCAAGACGTCATCGCTATCTTGGGGCTGGAAGAGCTTTCGGAGGTCGACAAGAAGGTTGTTGATAGGGCACGCAAAGTGGAGCGATTCCTTTCGCAACCCTTTTTTGTTGCGGAGGTGTTTACCCGAATGGCTGGGCAGTATGTCGAGCTGGCAACCAGCGTGCAACGCTTTGGGTCCATCCTAGATGGCCGGGCGGACGACCTCCCCGAAAGCGCTTTTTACATGCAGGGTGCTCTCTAGGCGGTCAGGTCTTTACAGTTTTTCACATTTGCCATACTCGACAGCGTCGCTTGTGGAGCGGAGGACACCAAGCCAAATCTCACGAAACAAAGATCGCCCAGCGTGCCAGATGTGCCCGAGCAGAGGCACAAAGGTGAACAGCGAGTGGCCGAATGTAAACCAACCTCGAACCGAAGTGCGGAAGACACCGTCGGCACCAGAGAAGCCAGCGAATCGAAAGATTTGACCCAGCTGAGCCTTTCTAGCAAGAGACTTGACAAGCGAGGCTGCGCGCAGGCACTGCTTGCCCAAAATTCCGCCCTCAAGGGAAGCGGGAACGCCCCTAGATTCTATGCTGAAGCGCGCGTCGGCTCGACGATTGGAGAGAGCAGCGCGAACTTCGCCCGCCTCGTCGACTAGGATCACTGGAAATGTCTCGAAGAATGCTGGCATGCGTCGTGCCAGAAGGATGTTGCTCGTTGGGTCAAGGAACTCAAGATGGCCAAGCCAGTTCTGGGCGATGCCATCGCTTTTCAGGGCTGGGCCTGATCTAAAGAGCCCACCTTTGGCTGGATTGGAACCCATGTAGTCATTCAGAAGCAGCTGGTCCGGGCTCGACTGCCAGTTCCGTCTGGCCGATCGAGACAGCAATTCCTGAAAAAACACTGAGGAATCCCAAGCAAATCTAGATGGCCCAAAGAGCTCATTTGGACTCGAGGACGAACCGTACCATGCGGTTGCTGAAACGACCAGAGCAGCCAAAAGCACCGGAGATAGCGATGAAGCCAAGGCACTTTCGACGCTTGAGGCACTGAATAGAGCAGCCAATGCTGGGCTCGGTCTGGCCCCGATGTGCCAGAAGCCGGCTGCGCAACCCAAGCAGCCTGCTCCCAGATGGTGGGCAGCTAAGGCCCCTAAGGAGTGCGCCGACAAGGCAGGGATTGAAAACGACGGCTTCAGCCCTCGAGCTTGGCCAACTAGGCCGAAGGCGTCCGTTGTCCAGAACCCCGGACCACACCAGCGAGTCAAGTGCCTGTAGCCGAAGGAAAAGCATGCTGTAGAGGCAAGGACCAAGTGAATCCCAAAGACCCGAAAGAGATCGAGAGCGAATGCGGTCGCAAGGGTGAACGCGTCCAAGTCCCAGAATGCCCAGTGCCAGCAAGCGGCCAGGAACAAGAGGCCAGCGAGGCCGACGTGGGAACCGATCCCGGAATCGAGGGTCCCAGGCAAAAGCGCCAATCGAGTGCAGAATGCCGAGACAAACAAGCCTTGCCTCCAAAAGGGACTAAAGATCAGGTCAGAGTCGTCGGTGACAATGGCTTCAAAGAGCAGCATCAATCCTGCCCAGCCAGAGGTCAATCCGGTGTGAGCACAATGCACACTCATGAGCCGGCCAGGGTCGTTAAGGAGAACGCCGTGCACCCTAAACCAAGGAACGGAAACAGCTGTGAGCACGCCTTGGTCATCGCATGTGGCCGAAAGTGTGCCCAGAGGATCGAGATACCAGCCGCCGTTGAAATTCGCTTTCCTTTTGGGGGTGGTCATGTACTTTGGCGGGAGCGTTCTTCTCCTTGCCGGCCTACAGCAAGCCTGCATCGGAGAAGTGCTGCGAATGGCTGGAACTGCGGCCATCGTACTCCAGGTCGTGCGCGATTCCCTCTTCAGTCTATCCATTGGCGCTTTAGTCATTCTCGCCACAGGGTGCCCAGCCCTCGGGGCGCTAGCCTTTAGGACACGCACCCTTTTGGCGCTCTTTGCTGGCGCTTGGCTCGTTGGGTGTCTTCTTGGCCCCGACGGTGCGTCTGTCTTTCGACACTTGAGGCGCATCTCGGGAACTATGCGCTGGTTGATCGAGGCACCAGCACCTGGTATCGTCACAAGGAAATCCGTCTCCGAGCCCCTAGCATCGGGGATCCTTGCAGTCGATGCAATGGTTCCTGTTGGGCGAGGGCAGCGAGAGCTTGTTGTGGGCGACCGGCAGACGGGCAAGACTGCCATCGGCTTAGATACCACCCTGAACCAAGGCGGCTTGGGTGTCCTCTGCTTTCTGGCTGCCGTTGGCCAAAAAGCTACCTCGACGTTCAAGACATGCTTGGCTCTTGCCAGCCACGGCGCTTTCTGGTATGCTTCGGTTTGGATGTCGAGCGCCTCAGCGTCTGCGGTGTCGCAGTACCTCGCCCCCTACACCACTTGCGGCACGGCAGAGTTCTTCATGTGGGCACGGAGGAGCCCTTGCTTCGTCTTCTACGACGACCTTTCTAGGCACGCTGTAGCCTACCGTGAGCTCTCACTCCTCCTGCGTCGACCGCCGGGCCGGGAAGCCTTTCCAGGTGAAATCTTCTTTGTCCACTCGAGACTGCTGGAGCGATCGTGCAAGCTGCACTTTGGGCTAGGAGGAGGATCTATCACAGCTTTTCCAGTCATCGAGACACTCGCCGGTGACGTTTCTGGCTACATTGTTTCCAACGTCATCAGCATTACAGATGGGCAGATTTTCCTTGCTACCGATTTGTTCTTGTCAAGCATTCGGCCTGCAGTGGATGTTGGTCTTTCAGTCACACGGGTCGGCAGCGCAGCTCAGACAGCATCCATGAAACAGGTTGGAGGGGCTTACAAGATTGAACTGGCTCAGTACTTTGAGCTCCAAGCCTTTTCACAGTTTGCCTCAGACATTGGCGCCGAGACACAGCTGCGTCTGGCTAGAGGTGTGCGGCTGGTGGCACTCTTGACTCAGTCCGCTGGAAACCCACTTTCAACGAGACAGCAAGTCCGGGCACTTTGCTTAGCGAATCAGGGCTTTTACCCGAGAAGCTGCTTCGTGCGCTCGGGCACTCAGGAACTCAGAGGGCTGCGCCTGCTGATCCTCACTCTTCCCGAGTGGCTGTCCATTGGCTGCGCGCTGTCGGCGGTCACAAAATCCCTGCAGCTCGCCTAGTCTGACGAATGGGTCGAAAGCATGTCGATGCACCGAGCAGAGCGAGCCGAGATTCAGTCTATCGGCCGCAAGTAAAGCACCGGTTCACACTGCCTCGAGAGCCCGAGGGCCAGCCTAGAGGCGACAGCTCTACCTCTTCCAGCATGCCACCAGTGACCAACCAGCAAGCCGAAGGCTAGAAACCAGTGCGAGCAGGTTAGCCAGGACCGGGGCGAGAGAAAGTTCAGGGCATTGACTTCGGTGGCGACCCCTCCGACCGAGTTCAGCGAGCCCAGCGGTGCGTGCGTCATGAACTCTCCTGCCCGCCGATGCTGCCAGCTCTGAGAATCCAGCGTGATCTTGACACTGTCGAGGCCGGTGGAAGCCCGCAGCGGCACAAGCCACGAGCCCTGCATCGACCAGAAGCGCATGGTTTCGCCGCCAAAAATCAGCTCGCCCGTCGGAGATCTCATCAAGTATTTCCCCAGAGCGGTCGGGCCTTGCGCAGTTCGAAGGTCCAGGCCTAAACGCTGGTCACGGAGCAGAAAAGTCATGGTTTGGGCCTGCGAGGCTTCTGGTCCAGTGGGCCCAAAGAACTCGCTCGGATAAGCGGTGTTGTTATACCAGGCAAAGGTTGCCGCTGTGAAGCCACAGACAGAAAGTCTGCTCAGCGAGTACCCGAGAATGGCTTCGCCGGACCAAGTCAAGGCCCGCACGAAGGCATCAAAGGGTTGGGTGAAAGCGTGCCAGAACCCACCAAAAACCAAGAGAAGCCCAAGAGTAAAGTGCCCACCAAGAATGTCTTCAGTGCTGCGTACGCCAAGAATCGATCCTTCAGAGCCAAAGGGGGCTCGAATGAGATAGCTCGTCAGGACGAAGCTATTGAGTGTGATCAGATCGAACAGGAGTAGGCGGGGGCTTCCGCCGCCACAAGCCCAGGCGTCGAAAGTCCCATTCCTCAGCGCGCACGATACTAAAAGCAGGCTCGCAGCTCCAAGCATCAGGAGATGCGCCCCAAGGATTGAAGTCAGCCGAACTCGATCCTGCCAGGTGCAAAAAGGAACTGAACCGCCTATGCTGCCGTTCAGGCTTGCTGGGCCGGCTAGGGAGTGGTAGAGCCCACCAAGCCCAAGCACTCCACTGCTGAGCAAGTGCAGGCAGCCAATACAGAAGAACGGGAACGGCGTGGTCACGTCTCCTCCGCCCCCAACCCCTATCCCGAGCGTCGTCAGGTGCGGCAGAAGGATTCCGCCTTGCTCGTACAGCGGCCTCTCGAACACGAAATGAGACACTTCGAACAAGCACATCGACCCTGCCCAAAAGCTGATTAATCCGGCATGGGCAAGATGCGCAGCGAGGAAGGACCCAGAGGTCTCGAGGAAGCGGGAGTTGCCGGACCACCAAGCAAACCTTGTTGATCCAAGGCTCGCACGCCGTTTTCGCCAAGCAGCCGTAGCCCGAACTGCAACGGAGTGGAGATCGCTCTTTCAGCCCAGCGGACAGCTCCTTTCGTGCGCTAGCTGCCGACCGAGTGGAGCGAGGGCCTTTGGGCCGATCTTGGTCACCTATGAAATGTGTTGTGCCTGCGGCTCCTTTGCGTGTGCGCATCGAGCCAATCATGTCGATTCGAGGCGTGTTCGCCATTGGGTGTCAATTGCCTTTGCGTTCCTGCGCGCTGCTGGCGGCCACCTCTAGAATCCGGCACGAGGCCAAGGGAGGGCTAACCACCACGAGCACATGGGAACACTTCTCTTCGCCGCCCCTTCGGTCACTGCCGCTCGCTGCGCTGGCCCACGCCTCTCTTACCCTTCTCTGGGCCTCGACACTATGCTTTCGTGGAGCGCACTTTAGCAACTTCGTGCTGTGGTCGCGTAATGCGTTCGAGAGCAGCCCAGCTGGGAACGCGCCTACACCTCTGCTTGGCCAAGCTTTTCTCAATGCTGCCGACGACGGGCAGTACCTTCTTGCTGGGACTTGTTTCCTTTGGCGATCCTTCGGCGTGGGCACTCGAGCCGCCTTAAAGCGCCTTGCACTGCTTGGCATCTCCCTCTTTCTGCTGTGCTCGGGCTTCTTGCTAACACTTGCCAGCACTGCGCGAACACGCCTTCGAGCGCCGTCGAGCGCCTGGAACCCAAGGCCCACTTTGATCTCCGGCGCCGTAGGCCTGCTTTGTTGGGGAGGGCACTTGCCCCATGTTTGCCTCCCGCAGCAGTCAATGCTAGCTGCTGGCATTGATGTCACCAAGCTTGCGCCAGCCTTGGCCCGCTGCACTCATGTTCGCGAGTTCGCTGGTGCCTACGACGGGGCTGTCTCGACTGGGTTGATTCCCTTTCATCACCTGTCGATCGGTACTCTTTGCATCGGCTCCTCGTCAGTTCCGCCCATGCGCCAAAGGTGGACGCTAACGGCCTGCGGCTCC
>Ga0209443_1000905_pt1 | contig 19349 bp, 19 predicted proteins | sample LauGreBMM110DCMD_2_FD_187571 | JGI IMG/M metagenome (GOLD analysis project Ga0209443, IMG submission 187571) | Freshwater lake microbial communities from Lake Michigan, USA - Su13.BD.MM110.DCMD (SPAdes) (version 2) | ecosystem: Environmental > Aquatic > Freshwater > Lake | place: Lake Michigan... | reverse complement strand
GATTAATAGTCAGCTGATTGTACCCTCCATAGGGATAACACATTGTCCAATTGCTAATATCAACTCCAATTTGTTTAAGAAACTCTAATGATTTAGTAATTTCATGCTCCTGATCTATAGAAGAAAGCGAATCTAGCCAATAATGATCAAATCCATGACTACCGATATGCATTCCGGCATTATACATCATTTTGATCTGATCAATAGTCATATATAATTCACGGGAAAAAACAGACTCAGACAAACCAATGAATTTCTCAAAAAGCTTATTTGTAATCCTATTCCTTAGCTTTTCTGGTAGGCCTCTCTGCAATAACCTTTTTATAAATATCACATCTGCAGTATCAAATCTATCAGCAATTGCTAATAGGTCATAATAGAATTCATTAGATTTGAGACCAAATTCATTCCTATACTCATCCATTAGCTTAAATATTTCAGACTTTATATAAGCTGCCTCAATATTGGAGGCCAAAATATGGTGGATTTTATTTACCTCCAGTAAGGTATGATCTCTTATAGCTTTTGCAGGAGGGAAAAATGATCCCTGGATTTTGTTTTCCACTAAAATCGGGAAAACCTGGGTGAAGTGATCGATATAAGCATCATCAAAGGTAAGCAGTAACGACTTATCAGGCAATACTTTATTTTTATCAATGGAATCTATAAGTTGTTCCATTGTAATTATATTATAATTCTTTTTAAAAAATACAATTTGCTCTTTAAAAAATACAGTATCCAGTCCTTTAATTTGCGGATATCTGCTGAATTTAAGGTCTCTCACATAATGATATGCAACAATGGTTACTTTATTCATTAAGTTGAGTTAAAGTTTAAAATACTAGGCCTATCTCGGTCTCCGTCACCTTTAAATATTACATATTCATCCAACTGAGATTTTACTGCAAAATTTGTCTGAATATTCTGACGCTCAAATGGTTCAAAATAATCTGGTATTACAATATCACTATTGTAGTCCAATGTTTGAAAGCCCATATTTTTAAATACAGATTCTGCAACGCCGTAATTGAGGCAATCTATATATTCAGCACCTTCTTCTCGAAGCAATTTTTGCATAGAAAAATTTATTCTTCCTGCATTACTTATATCACCATATACATCAACAATCCTTAAACATGCTTCTTTTCTAACAAATTGTTTCCTTATCACAAAAATAGCATATAAGGTAGATTCTTTATATACACCAAAAAACCTATACTTATAAATTGGATGTTTTTGATATCGGTTAATTAGGTAAGTTAGGGATTTTTTTGGGTAATAGGAATGAGTTAATGATATATTATCTAAAATAACCTCTCTTAAATCATCCATATCAGGCTTCTGACTAGGATTAATGTTTGAGCCTTTAATGGCGATTTTGAATTCAGTGATCGAATCAGAGAGTATATAATATTGGGACATAACGCCTGTCTTTTGACCTGTAAGTTTATATAATTTCTGGGCTATATCGCTGTTCCCGATTGAGCCATGGGAAACTGGCTTAATTTCATTATGAAAAAACTGCATTATATCCATTCCCAAACCAAATGGCGAATTATCCACAACTTTCCAAATTGCGCCCCATGTATCTCTATTATTTTTGAGTTTAGTATCGAATTTAGAAGTTGGGACATATCCGAAAATTCCCAAAATTATCTGGCTCTTATTTTCGCGTGCAATGATAAAGTTTAATCGATTCACATCAGCGTGCTGCCATTTAAGAAGATCCTCGGACTCTACTAAAATATGATCTTCCCTCCAGTTGTTCCTAATAAAATTTTTTAAGTCATCCATTTCGTCAATCCTACAGCAACTTATAGAATAACTTTTTGGTATAGATTTTTTCATTTCCAATTAAATACCTCTTATTTTTTTAAACCTTTCATTATGCTGTCCATTTTCCAATATTTCAATCTTCACCGGAACCATGAAGCTTTTCATTTTAATGTTACAATACTTTTTTAACCTTGACGTGAACTCATTCTTATCTTCATATTTTTTTAGTGTCACTTTTGCACAAACAATATTTCCAACTATTGGATTTTTTTGGCTATAAACAGTTACTTCTAGAACATTACTCAATTCAAGAATGATGTTCTCCACTTCTTGAGGATACACTTTTTCTCCACCTACATTAATCAGTTCTGATTTTCTTCCTAAAATCTTAATATATTCTCCGTCAACTTCAACGCTGTCTCCGGTAATGAACCAGCCATCTTCAGTAAATGGACTTGGTGCATTTAAGTATCCAAGCATCGCCGAATCAGCTTTAATCTCGAGTATGCCTTTTACAATTCTTGTCTGATAGCCGTCACCACCTACCTTAACCCAAAGTGAATCATCACTTTTAGATTTGGAACGCAACACACCTAATTCGATTAATCCATAAGTTTGCTGGATTTTGATATCTGGAAAAACCCTTCTCAATTTTTTTAGCGTGAACTCAGGCATCGGTTCGGTACCATAGGACATAATCTGCAAGCTACTGATGTCATAATTTTTATAAGCTTCGCTCATTAACAACAAATTGAAAAATGTTGGCGAAGAGGGCAGTAGTTCAATTTTGTGCTTTTCAATAAAAGCACAGATTGAATCAGGGGAACGATCTTTTGTCGCCAAAATAATTCCTGCATTTGAAAGTGTATGAAACATAGTATTGAGCCCGCCCCAATGATCGAACATTAAGAAATTTACTGTTCTTAATGCACGACGCTGTATTTTGAATTTTTCCAGAAGTTTGGAGAAATTATGCACTGCCCCTTTCGGTACGCCTGAAGTTCCCGAAGTAAACAATACTAAGCCTGGTGTATCTAATAATCTCAGTCCATTAAAATAAATATTATCGGCTTTTATATCTAGGCATTCAAATATTACTTGATCTGCTTCATCTACGGTAATCACCTTTTCAACCTGTGCTATTTTAAATTTCTGGGAATAATTGAATTTTACATTGTTAAGTGGAACAATAATATTCCGGTTATTAACGAGTGCCAGTAAAATAGCAATACATTCAGGCGAAAAATCACCTATAAGCGATATTACCTCTCCTGGATATACAGGAAACTCTGCAAGATGATGATTCCAATAGTTTACCCGGCTCTGAAGCCATTCATAGCTGTACGCTTTGTCTTTCCATATTATGGCGGTTACAAACTTGTTCTTATTAAAAACCTCATTCAAAAAGTCTATATTCATAAAAGGTAAAATAATTTAGTATCTTAAAATAATAGTGCCCCAAGACAAACCAACTCCAAATCCTGAAAGCAATACCAGATCTCCTTTTTTTAAACGGCCAGCAGTCAATGCATCCTTTAAAGCAACGGGTATGGAGGCTGAAACCAGATTCCCAACATGCCGGATGTTATTGAACACTTTATCAGGATCGATTTTTGATCCTTTGATTAGGGAATCAAGGGTCATTTTACTGGCCTGATGAAAAACATAAAGATCAATATCATTAACGGTGTATCCATTTCTGTTTAAAATTTCATTAATCTGTTTTGGAACCTTTGATGCAATAAATTTCCATACCCCGAAGCCATTCATATGAATGTTCTCTGCTGAATGTGTATTTCCGGCAGCATCTATTTCTTCTGCTGATGTACTTTTAGATTTTGGAAGCCGACAACCTCCTGAGGGAATATAAAAGGAATCAAAATCCTTACCAGAACTGGCAAGCATGATATCAATCACCCCCTTTGACACATTTCTTGTAATAATACTCGCAGCTGCTCCATCTCCGAACAATATCTTTGCAGAACGGTCTTTAGGATTTATATACTTTGAATAGGTATCTGAATTTACAAGAAGAATTTTTTTTCCCAGTGCGGTAGAAATAAATCCTCTTGCTATAGATAAGCCATAAATAAAACCTGAGCAGGCCAGATTAATATCAAATGCGAAAACCGATTGGCGAAGATTTAAATGTTTGTGCAGAAGGAAAGCATTTGATGGCATTATATAATCGGGGCTCTGTGTACAAAAAATAATTCCATCAATAGTATCTATAGATATTTCCCGGTTTGAAAATAATTTTTCACATGCCTTGCAAGCAAGATCAAATGCTGTTTCATCTTGTTTGGCAATATGTCTGTTATATACCCCGGATTTTTCAGAAAGTCTTCCCATATCCCAATCTGGATTTTCCTTTTGCAAGTCATCATTACTGACCTGGTCTCCGGGAAGGTAATACTCTATTTGGGATATTTTGATGTTCATCATTTATTAAGCATGTCAATCAAGTGTCTATTATTTTCCAATTCGGTTTTCATATTCGTGTTTTCTTCATGTCCCGGGAAAATATTCGCATCAGGAAATTTGTCAGTTATAGTTCTCACTGAATCTAATATTTTTTTGGGGTTGCCACCAGGAAGATCAGTACGGCCAACATTATTCTTCATTAAGAGATCCCCGGTAATTAAGTTATCACCAAAACTAAAACAAACACTCCCTTCGGTATGGCCAGGTGTATGGATTACTTTAAATTGAACAAATGAAAAATCAAGTATATCAGAATCATTTATCCAGATATCTATTTCGGGAATCTCAATTAGCCCAGGGCCTTTGACCAGCTTGAGATAAAAATTCGCATGTTTCATCAGCTTTTTATCATCAGAATGAAGATAAAAAGGGATGCTATATTTCATTTTTAATTGATGGACATTCTGAATATGATCATAATGACCATGTGTGCTTAGGATCGCAATTGGATGTAAATTTTCAAGATATGAATTGATTGCACCTAATTCACCGCCTGGGTCTATTATTACAGCATCTGAACCATTATCAATTATATAACAATTCGCACTATGTATATCACCTGAGACCTTATGGAGATTTAACATTTAATTATTGAGTGTAAAATAACTATGCAGGAATAAAACTATAAATATGATTAGATGCCGCCAAGGTATATATTTTGCCCAGTGATGAAATCACTTTCATTAAGCAGATAAAAATCTACTACATTTGAAATGTCTCTGAACTCGCAGTATCTTTTAAATGCCTGCCTGTTGATCATTTCAGTAAATTTTTCTTCAGCAATACCTTTGATTAGATCGGTTTTAACAGGTGAAGGACCGACTGAATTTACTGTAATATTATACGATGCTAATTCCTTTGCAATAATCTCTGTAAAATTAACCACAGCGGCTTTTGAGGCAGCATATACTGCGGTCCCTTCAAGTTTCAGTGGAGTATCTACAGAAACAATATTTACGATCCTTCCCCACTTTGCTTTAATCATAAGCTTGGATGCTTCCCTGCAAAAGAGAAAAGTACCTAGGATATTGGTATTTATAATTTGTTCGGCAGTTTTAGCAGGGAATAATAATAAATGATTTGTGGATGCAAAACCGGCATTGTTTATCAGTATGTCAACACTTTTAAACTCTTTGAAAATCTCTAGGAACATACTTTTTACATTCTTTTCATCGGCAACATCCAAACAAAAATGACGATAATCCTTATCTAGAATTTCAGATTTTTTTTTGCTACACCCGATAACCTTGTACCCTTTTTCTAAATAATAATTTGCAAGATAATTTCCTATCCCTCTACTTGTTCCAGTAATAACTACTATTTTATTTTTTTTCGCCATAATCTAATAAATTTTTGATCTTTACTTATTACTGTCTAGACGCCTGAACTATCATGTTTTCAATAAAATCAGCAAGTGTCCTGACCGATCTGAATGGACTACTTTCCATCATCATCGCCCTTTCATCAGCAAGGGTAATCTCTATATCCATTTCATCGTTAACAGACTGTTCAAGAGAAACAATAAGATTTACTAACCCTAAAGAATCTATCATACTATCTTGACCAAGAATAACCGTATCCACAGTTTTTGATATCTGGTCTTCAGTGCCTCTTTGTTCATTCAACTCGTCAATTGCAATAAAGATCAATTGAAATATCTTTTGTTTCATAATATACTTTTTATTGTTTTTTTTAATTTGGAAATAAATGTTTTAATAAGTTCATCAGAAAAGTCAAGTGCTTCCTCAGCAGAATTACCTACATAGTTTCAATCACCGAAACATTGTAGCCTCCGAATCGCCCTGCAGAACCAACCCCAATTTTTTCTAAAGCCTCTACCTTAAAGGTTTGCTCATCTAGCACATAAGCCCAAACCTTTCCGGGCTCTATCATATCCATGTTATCATGAAAATATTGTCCACTCTTTAATTTGATAGCTAAAAAGGGTTGGGGGCCAAACAATTCACCTTCTTGTGATTTTACAAAGAATTTATTTCCAATAAGCTCTGTTGTTAAAACTAATTTTGGTTGAAAATAATTACCACTAATGGCTAGGGCTGCTGCCTCTGCTCCTGAAAACTTAATTTTCACTTCAGGATATTGATCTTTTACTTTCAGGAGCATTGCCCTAAAAGTAGCAACATCAGTCCTGATATCTCGGTAATCATGATCTGCAAAAGCAAGAACTGCACTTCCGTTTTCCTTGGCTTCTTTAAAAGCTTCATGAAAGTGTTCAGTTGTGAGCGACCTCAGGCGAGTACCCAAATTCAGACACCTAAAAATAATGCGTCGGCAGTTACCCTTCATCTGGTAATCATCATGTGAAGGATGATAACCGCGCCAGGTTTTTGGAGCCCTCCTCCAGTCGCCGAAGCGGCCATCGCTTACATCCGGCTGATCTTCTTTTTCTTCAACAAATTGATTGGCATAATCAAATGGAAGCCATTGCTCCAGAAAAGCATGCGAATCGGGTCTTTCTGAATGAAATCCGGGACGATTCACCACCGGAAACCATTGGTCATCCAATATCCTGCGGCAAATTATTGGCAGCAACACATCATAACTGTTCAAATAACTGGTGGCAGCCTGTGTAGGTTTCCGTGCTAGGGATAAGGGATGAAAATGCCAGTTTATCTCATCTGCGCTGCTTTCTGTAAGGGCTAATTTAGATTTATAATATCTGAATACATTCCCGTAACCTACATCCTTATGACGGGGGTTTTCGTAGTATGCGATATGGTCCATGCAATGCCATGAATAAACCCATCCATTGCCGAAATCGTCAAGCATCAGGCGGCGGAAATCACTTGAAAGTGCTTCATCAAGCATATCAGATATCTGGGCCCAGTTAGTATTGTATTTAAGCAATTCAGGAGCAAAACATTTAGCAACCGCTTCTTCCAAACCTTCAAGATCAATTTTTTTTTCCTGAAGCTTTCTTAAATTTTCTGGCGAAGCCTGCATTTTGATCCCGAAAATTGAATCCAGTCTTTCGAAAGTTGACTGAATATCCTCATATAAGGGTCCCTCGGTATCAATGCAATGTACAATATGCAGTACAGGTATGTTTTGTTTCTCAGTATCCATAATCTATTCTTAATCTATTCCTACCGCTTTAAAAAGTTCTGAAGGTGTTGCATAGCCTTTATCGATCGCGATTACTCCGGAAGTTAAAGAAAATAGGGAGTCAATCTTTGCATTGAACTGGCCGGGTTCTGAAACCTTATGGCCCAAGATCATATACTCATAACCTATAAATTCTACTGAAGCCGCATCTACTTCGAAATATTTAAGCAGTCCAAAATCTCCCCTCCGAGGAAACAAAATCAGTTTTTCAATGGCAAAGCCGAATACAGACAAATTTGGGATAAGTGTTTTCAGGTCTGTAAAGTGATTAGGAAAATCTTTCAGGAAGGCATTTTTTTCTGCTTTATAAGCGAATTCGTCATCTGGCAAATAATTATTATTCTTGCCGGTAACAAGGAAACGGCCGCCCATTTTAAGAATATGGTTTAGCTCTCTGAAGCCTTTTTCCTGATCGACTACATCATATACAGCCCAACAGAAAACGACATCAAAATGTTCCCGATCAAAGCCGGTTTTCTCAGCAGTACCTACACGGACCTCCTCATAGGCATTTGTTCCGGCCTTTTCAACCGCATAGGGATCCGGGTCCACACCACTGATATGCTCAGAATATTCGGCCAGTGCATCATACATTCTTCCATAACTGCAGCCCAGGTCCAATACTTTATCATTCTGCCCGATCTTTAGAAAGGGCAGAAAGGTCTTCACTTCTCTCAGTCCGGCAATATAAAGCCCATCAACAGGACTCTTAATAGCTTCTTCCCAGTATTCAGTATATTTTTTTTTAAATTTCATCATACCCCTTTTAATTAGTTACTTTATAGTTCATATACATGTCCAACCACCATCCACAGCGATATTCTGCCCTGTAATATATTTTGCCTCATCTGATAATAAAAATACCACAACTGGAGATATATCTTCCGCATTTCCCATTCTACCCATTGGGACCCGTTTATTATAATTTTCAACAAATACAGGATTTTGGGAATCAAATATTCCTCCTGGAGAAACAGCATTTACTCTGATATTATGTTGCCCAAGATATGAAGCCAAATATCTTGTGAAATTAATCAGCCCCCCCTTTATTGCAGAATATGCTGCCGGCATTGTCATACCTGTGCCATTATAAACGCCAAAATCAGGACCAACCATGCCATATACTGAAGCCATATTAATTATAGATCCGTTCCCTTTCAGAATCATTTGCTTTGAAACCTGTTGGCTAAGGTAAAAATAACTGTTTAACTGCCCATCCATATTTTCTTGCCAAGAACTGTAAGGAATATCTTCAAATTTTAACCCCCAATCAGACGTTCTAGGATATGCATTATTTACAAGTCCATCAATTCTTCCAAATTTAGAAATGATTAATCTGAGTGTACTATCGATATCTGCGCAACTGGTTATGTCACATTGAATTCTACTAAGGTCCTCAGAAGTCTCATGATTGACATCAATATTTATGCAGCATGCACCTTCCAAAGATAACTTGAGTAATATTTCTTTACCCAAAAGGCCATTTCCACCTGTTATGAGAATTATTTTATCCTTTAAGCGGCTCATGTTCCAAACTTATTTTTAAAATTTTTAATGACTCCTCCAATGAATTCATAGGTTTTACACCACTTTGAACACAATTTATAAAATAGTTCATCTGATCTAGATAAGTATCCTTAAGTGTGAATTTTTCGGACTCGAAGATAAGTGTCCCATTATCAGAAAATATTTTGGAAGTTAGTAAATCTATTGTCCAGGATTCATTATCAAATAATAATTCCACCAATCTTTTAGCTTTATTTCTATAATAATTTAGTGTTAAAGAGATATTATAACTCGGATAAGACAAGAGGTAGCTAGCAAAGTCAGGTGCATCTATGTGAATAGAAGATGTCCTGCTTGTAAAGCCCCGGTGTTTACTTGGATGTCCAAAGATCCAAATGGCATAATCCATTTCATGAAATAGATCCAAATGTACACCCCCACCCATTTCAGGATGAGCGCTGTAGCTCTGTTTGTAATCTATTCCTGGTCTCCATTCGGCAAGATTTGAACCACAATAAATATTTATTTCATTGATCCTAGGTTTTTTACTGCTTATATAATTTTTTATAAACTTGATACATGGATGAAACCTGAGGTTACATGCCACATAACTGATCAGATCCGTTTTGCAAATTGTGTTAACAAGTTCATCACATTCTTCTTTTGAATGAACTGCTGGCTTCTCAATAAACATCGGTACCCCATACAATGCAATTTTTTTTATCGTATTGCTATGAAGCACGGTTGGGTTTGATATTATAAAAAAATCAGGAACATTTATAATTTCTTCAAAACTATAAATGTTTTGAATGCCATCTAAAGCAGAGGCATATTTCTGGGATCTCAGAGCATAAACTTTGATACTCGCATCAATTTCTTTTAATGCAGCAAGGTGTTTTACCCCTATTGAACCTAGTCCGATAATAACTACTTCCATATTTCAAATTCGATTTTGTTCTCAGACAGAAGAAAATCTAAAAATTCAAAATCTTTCAAATGATCCAGATCAAAACATAGATGAGGCATCAAATAAATTAAAGAATGTTCTGTGAATACTGTTCTCCAGCCATGTTCAAAGAAATCCCTTTTATAAAAGTAAAAAGAAGCATTGAGATCATATACTTCAGGTGCTGACTGACGGGACATAACTTCAGCTCCTGACTTTACTAGGCCAAAGTAACCATCAGGCTTTTTTTCAACCATATTAAAATATGGGTTACGAGCAGCCTTATTAACAGAAAAGAGATTCAAAGCATTTGCATCATTTTGAATGAGCACAAATGCAGATTCAAGATCTTCCAAGGTTCTTAAAGGTGATGTTACATCGAGATCTAAAATGTAGTCGTAACAATGCTGTGCTTTAACTTCCTGGTATACAAGCAGATCTTTTATAACATCGATCTTACCTGCAGAATCTGTGGCAATTACTGAAGGACGAATATAATTAGAGTACAGGCCATATTGGACTGCAATAGATTTGATCTCATCATCGTCTGTTGATAAAGCGATATCAGTATCATATTTTTCTGAAAATCTTTTTGCAGCATAAATACTGTATGCAATCAAAGGAATTCCATTTAATTTCTTAATATTCTTTCCAGGTATCCCTTTTGACCCCCCCCTTGCACAAATGCAGATTAATATTTTCACTTAGAATTTTATTCTTGTTATGTCTTTTTTTGCTTTTTCAAAATCTTCAGGATTGCCTATATCAAGCCAGTAACCTTCTAGTGAGTAGGCGATTACCTTCTTTTTTTTAGCAATAAGCAATTCGATTAAGTCGGTAGCATTATAATGGGTGTCTTTTGGCAAAAATTTTAAGACATCTTTCTTCATTAAATAAATACCCCCATTAGAATAATAAGTATATGTCGGTTTTTCTTTAAAGTTAGAGATGTTATTCCCTTCACTTGTTTCCATTACGCCATAAGGTATAGTAACCTGATATGGAATAGCGACCACTGCAAAATCAGCTAGTTTAAGAGTAAATTCCAGAAAAAAGTGTTCATAGTCAAGATTTGTAAGTATATCAGCATTCGATACCAAAACGTAATCATGGTGGAACTTTTCTATTTTTGAAATAGACCCAATTGTACCTAATGGCATATCCTCCCTTACATAACTAATATTAATATTTCGTCCATTACCATTTCCAAAATACTCCTGTATCTGTTCACCTAAATAATTGATGGAAATCCAAAATTCTTTAATGCCAAAATTACTTAAACGTGTTATGTTATGTTCAATAATAGGAGTATTCCCAATCTTTAACATGGGTTTGGGGGTATTATTTGTTAAAGGGCCTAATCGTTGTCCCCGACCCCCAGCCATAATAACTACATCGATAGGAAGATAAGATTTGATCAGGCGAAAATTAATAATATTAATGATTTGATCATTTTCATCCAAAACCGGAACAATTCTGAAATTTCCTTCCCTATATTCGATTAGCTTTGTAATATCAGTTTCACCTCTACGTATAAATCGTGGATATTTCTGTATGATAATATCTACGGGCTGATTCACCGAAATACCATTTATAAGCCCCCTTCGTATATCTCCATCTGTTAAAGCTCCTAGCAATTTGTCTTTATTATCAACGATAAAAAGTATTGCATCAATTGAGAGCTTGTCTAACTGAATTAAAGCCTGATTTATTGTACTCTCCGATAAAATGAGATGTTTTCTATAATTCATCAAATAGTAAATGTAGATTTTAAAATGCCTGCAATCAATTCCGCTGTTTTTCCATTACCATATATATTTAAAGAAGGTGGTAATTTGATATTCTTATAACGTCCAACAGCTTCTATAATATGATCCTTCTCAAGTGGACAGTTTATTATATTTTCAGTGATGATCCTTCCAGATTGTCGATCTCCAAGGTTAATGACATACTTTGGAAAATATGCAGCTTCAATAAATCCGCTTGATGTATTACCAAGAAGCATTTTGCAATATTTCATGCAACTTAAGTAACCTAAAGTTCCGAAAGATTCTACTCCTATAGCTAGTTTATTTTCTGAAATAAAGGCTTGTAATCTTATTCGGATTATATTACCCAGGGTATCTGCATTAGGCATGGTAATTATTAACTGATAATCCTTGATAAGTTTTAAAGCACTAATTAATTCATCAACGTAAAGTTCATTTTTTTCAAACGATACGGTCTCAGGATGAAAAGTAATCAAAATACTAGGAATATCCATATCAATTCCAAAACGCTCCCTGAATTCTTCTACGCTAAATAATTTTAGAGATTTTAAATTATCAATACTTAATGCTCCAACATTATAAATATTTGACTCATCGCCTTTTAACGCAACTACACGATTTCTATACTGTTCAGTAGCTGTAAAATGTAAGGATGCCATTTGTGAAATGCTATTCCTAAAAAATTGGTCTATTGCACCTAAAGTAGTCTCACCACCATGTATGTGTGCTAAAGGAATATTGAATGGCACACTCGCTGTGCATGCCGCAAACATTTCATAACGATCGCCTAAAGCAATAATAAGATCAAAATGCTGAACTTCCCATACTTTACTGAATTTCTTAATTACATTACCTATGGTCTTTGAAATGCCTGCCGGATTGTCATCATTGGGTATTGTATCTACTTTTAATGATATATCAAAACCATCTGCAAGGATGTTATTAATTGTTTGTCCGTATTTTGAAGATAGGTGGGTACCAAATGCAATGATGTTAAGATCAAAGAACTTATCATCACTCAAAACTTTTATTAAAGGGAAATAAATACTATAATCTGCTCGTGAACTTGTAAGAAGTGCTATTTTCAATGATGTAAGTCATTAAAGGTTAATTTATGCTCGGCCGGAATGTTCTTTTTTAATCTTTTTCCAATAACCTGATCCAATTGCATTGGAGATATTCCATCTCCTGGCCGTTTCATTTCCAGATCATGAATATTTAGAACATGCCCTTCTATGCAGGCATGTTTAAGGTGAATACTCTTTCTGACTATAATTTTATTCTTGATTTCAGACAAACTTGGCTCTTTTATACCGTTCCCTGCAATTGCAAGTTCAATATTACGAATTGCAGTTATCATGTCCTTTAATTCCCTTGGCTCAAGAGAAGCGCAATGATCCGGACCATCCATTGTTCTGTCAAGGGTAAAATGTTTTTCAATAATATTTGCCCCAAGTGCCACTGCTGCAATAGGCACTTCTATCCCCAATGTATGATCAGAATACCCGACTTTAACGTTAAGTTCATTTTTAATGGTATGCATTGCCAAGAGGTTCACATCAGTCATTGGAGTTGGATATTCTGAATTGCAATGAAGTATAGTAATCATATCAGAGCTGATACCAGCAGCAATGATTAAATTCATAGCATTTTTTATTTCATTAAGATCTGACATTCCTGTAGACAAAATGATAGGTTTACCTTTAGATGCAATATGCTCTAGATAAGGCTTATTGGTTATTTCTCCAGATGGAACTTTGTATAAAGGCATTCCCAATTTTTCGAGTAAATCAATACTTTCATCATCAAATCCAGTTGATAAAAATTTTATTTTTTTTTTGTCTGCATATGTCTTCAAATCAAAATGCCATACTTCGGGCATTTCTAATCTAAGAAGCATTGTGTATTGTGTAAGATTATCATCTCCGATATTTTTGAGCTGATAAGATGCCTTAGCTGCGGTTTTAGACACCAATTTATTTGCCTTGAAAGTTTGAAATTTTACATAATCAGCACCTGCGTCTGCTGCAACATCTATTAACTTTTTAGCTGTTTCGAAATCCCCATTATGATTTACCCCAGCTTCTGCTATAATCAAGACCCGATTATTCATTTGATTTGTTTTTTGCAGGGTTACCAAAAATTATTTGATTATCAGGAATATTTTTAATCACAACAGCTCCAGCACCTACAATTACATTTTTACCAATCCTGACACCATTTTTAATAACAGAATTTGCTCCGATAAAGCTTCGTTCTCCTACCTCAACATTACCTGATAATACCGCACCTGGCGCAATATGTGCAGCCCGACCAATAATACATTCATGCTCTATAATTGAACCTGTGTTCAAAATGGTATAATCTGCAATTTGTGCCATGGGGTTTACGGAAACATTTCTAGAGATCATCACACCCTTGCCAATCAGTGCCTTTAATGAGACACTTGCACTAGGATGGATAATTGTTAAAATTGACTCCCCCCGAGATGCAAGTCTAAGCGCTATTTTTTCCCTGTTAATATTATTTCCAACGCCCAAAATAAACCCATATTGCCTTCCCCATCCTACAAAATCTTCTTGCCCATCAAAACCAAGATATTCAAGATTGTATGGATTTGCAGATTGGGCCATTATTTCAGCATAATATTGCAATTTATACCCAGCACTTATAGCTGCTTCTGCAACAACGTAAGCATGGCCTGAATAACCAATCAAAACAAGAGGGTGATTATCTAACACTGCTTGGTATATTTACTATCCTCTCTTCTAAAAATATTGCATTTATCTGTGCGTCCCTCTGATAATCTGCATACATATGCGACTTGAACATCAGTTGCCAAATTGGCCTTGTTTTAATTCCTGAATTATTGGTTATATTCAGAAAAAGATCTCGGTCAGATTTATTTTCTAGCTCCACACACATCAACCAATAATTAGAATGGGTTTCGGGAAGTTCTTGACGAAAATGAATGCCATGCTCACGGAAGAAAACAGAATATTCTGAAGCTAGTGCTCTTTTATTTTCTAAAAAAGTATTCAGGGATTCTAATTGGCCGCATGCCAAAGCAGCATTTAAATTAGGCATTCTAAAATTATATCCTATTTGATCATGGGCGTATTCATATAAATGTGCAATTTTAGCAGTAGTGGTCAAATGTTTGGCTCTAATTCCTATTTCAGAATCATTGGAAACGATTGCGCCACCTCCTCCACTAGTAACAATCTTGTTACCATTAAAGGAAAATACACTAACCTTACCAAAACTACCTGTCGGCCTTCCTTTATAATAACTGCCCAATGATTCGGCTGCATCCTCCACAATTGGGATGGACCATTTATTACATATGCTAACCATTTCATCGATATGTACCGGGAAACCAAAGGTGTGCATAGGTAAGCAAGCAGCAATTCGCTTACCTGTCTTTTTATTGAAACAGCCTTCTTCTCGTAATTCGCAATTAGAATTTAAAAAAATTTCTACAGCTATTGCTGAAAGGCCCATAGTATCTAAGTCGACATCCAAGAAGACAGGAAAGGCGCCATTGTATACAATTGCATTTGCAGTTGCAACAAAAGTGAGCGCCTGCGTAATGACCTCGTCGCCTTCCTTTACACCAACTAGTTTTAAAGCGATCTGAATACCTGCTGTTCCATTAACCACTGCTACTGCTTTTTTAGTTTGGCTTATTTCGGCCATCATTACCTCAAATTTATCAACATAAGGGCCAACTGAGGATACAAAAGTAGAGTCTATAGCATCCAATACATATTTTTTTTCATTACCTTCAAATCTGGGCTCATGTAAAGGAATAAATTCTCTATTGGGATATAAACTTTGAATGAATTGTATAGTTTTATCAAATTTATACATTGTATATGTCTGATTTATATTGCTTAAGATTCTTCGGATCTCTGAACCAATTGATCGTTTGTTCTAATCCCTTTTCCAAAGAATACTCCTGCCTCCAGGATGTATGTTTTATAAGCTTATCATTTGATCCAAAAAGCCTATAGACTTCACTTTTTTCTGGTCTTAAGCGCTGAATTTCTGTAACGATTTTAGCACAAGGGTTAATTTTGTTAATCAACCCTTGTGCCAGATCACCCACAGAAATTTCTGAATGAGTTGCAATATTTACTTCATGACCTATTAGAGAATCGCTTTTAGCAATTTCGGTAAAGGCCCTTACTGTATCTTTTACATACAATAAATCTCGTGTAGGAGTAGTATCACCTAGTTTTATATTTTCGGCTCCATTTAGCAATTGTGTAATAACCGTAGGAATAATAGCTCGTGCTGATTGCCTGGGTCCATAGGTATTGAAAGGCCTTACAATGGTAACTGGGGTATTAAAGCTTCTATAAAAAGAATCTGCAATGCAATCAGCTCCTATTTTAGATGCTGAATATGGTGATTGAGGTTGTTTTGGATGAATCTCGTCAATAGGCACATATTGAGCAGTTCCATAAATCTCAGAAGTTGAAGTAACAAGTACACGTTCTACATTCAAGTCTTTCGCTGCCTGTACGATATTTAAAGTCCCTTTTACATTAGTATCGATATATGAATCGGGAGAGTGATAACTGAAAGGTATCGCAATCAGAGCCGCTAAATGAAACACTATATCACAATCTTTCATTGCATTACGAACACCATTAGGATCCCTAATATCACCAGAGAAAACTTCCACATGCTGCATTTTTTCCTTAGGCAAAGAATCTAACCATCCCCAGCTATTAAAAGAGTTATAATATACAAAAGCTTTTACATTTGCACCCTCACTTAATAACTGCTCCACCAAATGGCTTCCAATAAAACCATCGGCACCTGTTATCAGAACTTTTTTATTTTTTAACATCATGCTTTATAAAAATCACAATTTTAAGTAACACATCTTAACCCCTCTGATATCAAGAGAGCCATTGGGGGTTTTTGCGAAGAAAAATAGAACCAAAACTTGCTCTAATCTCTCCATGAATAGGAATTCCCAGCCTGTCCTTCCTGATATAACGAGAATCTCGTTTAAAGATTTCCCAGAATTTATTTTGAAGAGCAATATCGCCTGGTTCAGGTTTCCATGAACCATTTAGCCGTTCAACCATTTCCATTACTACTTCTGAAATCTCTTCAGGGGTATTTTCCTTTAGACTAACACCAGATTGTTTAAGACTAAAAGTAGAATCGATTATTCCAAACCCATCTTTTAAAATCTCAGAAAGGCTGAGATATCTGTTAAGCTTAGTTGAAAAATAATGGCGAGTAACAGAAATATATTCTTTTCTGGAAGTAAAGAAGTATTCAATTGGAGAATAATTTACAAATACTATCGGCCGTCTAAAAATATTCGGAATGGCGTCGAAACCAGTTCCTGTAGAAATACAAAAAGTACATTTTGCACCTAAATAAATATCCATAAACTCACTTCTACTGCCATTTGTTGCATAATCAATTACCAATGGATTATTTGTAGGAAATGGCTGTTCAACAAGAGCGCCCATGCGTAAAACAAAATAGCCAAGTGCCGCCAAATTTTCAGCAGCCTGTGAATAGTTTTTAATACTACTGTTTCTATAGGTATTTTTTTGATCGCTGTTGCCATCATTCTCTGGATTCAGATAACGTCCATCCCTTATTATGAGACAAACAAAACTAGACCCTTTTGGTATCCCAATCTCTATAAGTTTTTTTTTTCCAAGTACCTCTTCCTGAGGAGTAAATGTTAGTTGAGGCGGATACTTATCATATAGATTTAATACATCCCTATCATAATTAATTGTAGTACCCATAAATGAATTCAAACAAGGAACAGATCGGATAATATAATCCAGCGGACGTATAAAAAATGGAGGCAATATTAGTAATTTTCTTTTCCACATTTTTGCAAGTTGTGAATTACAGGCTGGACGGGCAAAATAGAAAATAGAAAGTTCTTTAATTTTTAGTTCCTTCTTTTCACACAAATGAAGCTCTAGATCTGCTGCAAAATGACCAATTCTGTTTGACCTTACTAGGTAAATTTTAATCTTAATAAAAGGTCTTAAAAGTATAATAATCAATAATGAAATAAGGGAAATTGGCAAAGTTAAAAATAATTCGGGATACGTCTTGAAAATTGCTACTCTTTTATCCATAGTTTAAAAAACTTAATAGTCATTCTATTATGACTGTATTAAAAAATAATTTTAATCTTAGATTTTAAAATACAGCTTTTTTCTATTTTTTTTATTGAAAACCTAAATAATATCATTCAATATGGAAAAGGGATCCGGAGATATAATATTTAAACTTTCAATTCTTGAAGAATCTAGAGAACTATATCTGAAAATTTCATCCTTAGGTATACCAATCTCAGCAGCACATTCTGCATATATTAATCTATCATTAAACCCATATATTCGCGCCATTTTTTTTGCGATTTCAAAATAAGAAATATCTCCACAAGCCGAAAATTGATAAATGCCCTCATTATCATCATCAATTACTGCAAGAATAACCGAAATAGCAATTTTTATTGCAACTGGTGAAATAAATTGATCTTTAAACGCGTTGATTTTTTTTCCTTTTTGTAGGGATTGCAGCCAACTGAAAAAAATATTTTTACCAGGAATAATTATTTTGCTAAAACGCAGTATAGAAACTCTTGAATGCAAATTGATTAATTGAGATTCCACTTCTGCTTTTAAAAATCCATACCCTGTGACTCCATTTGGTATAGTTAAATTGGATACAAAAGGTATTTCCCCGTTAAAAACTGCATTAGTTGATAATTGAATAATTTTAGCACCTTTTTTAGCATAAAAAGTTGCAACCCTAAGCGGTCCGTCAACATTTATCTCATAAACATTCCTATCATAATTACGGCAATCTTCAAATTTTGTTTGACCAGCACATAAAACCACTACATCTACCGAAGGCGGATTATTTTGAAAAAATGAATCTAACTCTAAAAAATCTAGCCATAAAGCTCCATATTCATCTCTACGCCGAGATGTTTTATAGACAATATCTCCTCTATTTTCTAGTGCAGGGATTAAATACTCCCCAATCTTACTGTTACTGCCAACTACTAAAAAAGTTTTCTCCAAATATTGATTTATTAAAATGGCCCCTTAAATTTAGGATCAGGAACATCAATTGGAATTAATTTTTTTCTTTCTTTAATTTTAAATAAAGTATCATTTAATTTATTGCTATCAATATTCAATATTTTAGCAGCTTCCTTTAAAATTAAAATTGAATCTGGATACAATCCTTCTAGGTATCCGCGTGAGCTTGGGCTAGGATGTTCGGGCATTCCAAGTCTAACAGGCGCAGCTTTTAATGACGAAAAGCAATTTGCCGTAACTTCGGAAACAATCTCAGCACCTATACCAAATTTTTTAAAACCGAGGTCAATAGTTATTAGTCTACCTGTCTTATTTACAGAATTAATAATAGTATCTAATTTAAGTGGTCTTAATACTCTCAAATCAAATACAGAAGCAGTATAACCTAATTCTTTTAATGATTCTGCTGCTTCAATTGCTTCAACTGTCATAAAAGATGAAGCAACGATAGTAATGTCTTCCCCTTTTATTATTTCCTTAGGGGTTTCTATATCAGATGTATAATATCCGGTCGAAACATCTCCTTGAATATAATGACACCATCTATGTTCAATTATTATTACTGGATTATTATCCTCTATTGCTGCAATAATTAAACCTTTTGCGTCTGCTGGAAATGTTGGCATAATTACT
>Ga0209443_1000904_pt1 | contig 19353 bp, 9 predicted proteins | sample LauGreBMM110DCMD_2_FD_187571 | JGI IMG/M metagenome (GOLD analysis project Ga0209443, IMG submission 187571) | Freshwater lake microbial communities from Lake Michigan, USA - Su13.BD.MM110.DCMD (SPAdes) (version 2) | ecosystem: Environmental > Aquatic > Freshwater > Lake | place: Lake Michigan... | reverse complement strand
TAATGCCACTAAAAATGCCATCGCTGATATTACTATTAAAGGTATTGTTACTGATGAAAAGGGAGGAAAACTTCCTGGTGTAAGTATTGTCATTAAAGGTACAACTCGCGGTACGAATACCAATTCAAATGGTGAATATTCAATATCTATTCCAGACAATAAGGCAACTTTAGTATTTAGCTTTGTTGGATATAAGTCACAGGAAATTACTATCGGGGCATTATCCAAGATCGATGTAACCATGGCTGAGTCGGTACTTGATCTGGAAGAGGTTATCGTTACTGGCTACGGAACCACCAGAAAAGCCGATCTGACGGGGGCTATTGTATCCATAAATTCAGAGGACCTTAATGCTACGGTCAATAGAAATCTTACGCTATCGTTGCAAGGACTTGTACCGGGGTTGGAGGTTAATACCATTACCAACAAAGCCGGATCCAATCAGGCACTGACTATTCGGGGAGAAAATTCATTGTCGGCCAGCAGTGCTCCCTTTATTGTCTTGGATGGAATACCATTTAATGGAAATTTAAATGACCTTAACCCCCAAGATATTGAGTCTATCAATGTGCTGAAAGATGCTTCATCAAGTGCTATTTATGGAGCCCGTGGCGCAAACGGAGTAATTTTAATTACTACAAAAAGGGGACGTACCGGCACACCGCGTATCTCTTACACCCATACTTCTGGTGTAGCATCCATTGCCCATAAGGTTGATATGCAGGATGGACCACAGTATATTGCACAACTACAGGAACTTAGGCGATATCGAACCGGTATCTTAAGTAAGCCTATGGATGTATTACAAAGCGCTGAGATTGCTAATTATCAAGCCGGGATTGTAACGGATTGGATTGATCTTGTATACAGGAAAGGTGCCTATACGCGGGATGATCAGCTTAGCATCTCCGGTGGCAATGATAAGACTACTTATTATAATTCCATCGGATATCAATATCAGGAAGGCCTTCCACAAAACAATAATTTCTCCCGATTTACAATTCGGTCAAATATAACTCACAAACCAATAGACTGGCTTGAAATTGGTACTAACCTTCAATTTACTCATTCTGATTATGGTGGAACTATCCCAGCCATTGCTCAATCGTTAATTATGAGTCCTTATGGCAAGGTATATAATAATGATGGAAGTTATGATTTTTATCCCGTTTTTCCTCAAACATATAACTCGAGTCCATTTGCTAATATAAAAGCAACGAATGATGATATAAGAATAAGTGGAATAACTAATGCGTATGCTGTTATTTCACCAGTAAAAGGGCTAAGCTATAGGCTCAACCTTGGATATCAAGTAAATGGCAAGAATAATGGAATTTATTATCCAAAGAACACAATGAGCGGTCTAGGTCAAAATTCCTACGGATCAATTACCAATGAAGACAACTTCCGAGCGACATTCGAAAATATTTTAAACTACAAACTGGCATTGGGTACTCATTCACTTGACTTTACTGGCCTCTACAGCCAGGAAACTATTTCGGCAAGTCAAGCATATTCATTTGGTAGGGGATTTGCTACTGACGGCTCCTTATATCATTCTTTGGAATCCGCATCCGTAAAAGACGTCAGCTCAGGGCTGCAGGAACAAGCGATAGAATCATTTATGGGGCGTGTGAATTATGATTTTAAAAAGCTATACTATCTTACATTAACCGTTCGCAGAGATGGTTATTCGGGCTTTGGAGCAAACAACAAATACGGGACCTTCCCTTCAGCAGCCGTTGCCTGGAATATCAGCGACGAACAGTTTTTTAATAGTTCATTCGTAGATAGGTTAAAACTTCGCTTCTCGTATGGATTAAACGGCAACATGGGAATTCCTCCATACCGAACGCTGGATAGTTTTGCTAACTTTCCTTTTGTCTTTGGAGACAATGGAAAGACCCTTAATGGGTTTAGAAATTCTGTAATAGGTAACCCTGCCTTACGGTGGGAAAGCACGACATCTGCTAACCTTGGAGTGGATTTCGCTTTTTTGAAGAATAGAATTTCAGGATCACTTGAGCTATGGCAAAGTAATTCAAACGATCTTCTAATGCAACAATCTATTCCCGTAACTAATGGTTATAAATCTGTCTGGAATAATATTGGTGAGGTTGCGAATAAGGGTATTGAGTTGACTCTGAATACAGCCAATATAAATAATGGAAACTTTCAATGGAACTCTTTTTTTAATTTTTCAGCCAATACGGACGAGATCGTATCTCTTGCCAGCGGGGCGAAACAAGACTTAGCCAATAATTGGATTGTAGGAGAGCGCATTCGTATTAACTACAATTTTTTACAGGATGGTGTTTGGCAGCTGGGAGAGGAGGCAAAACTTGCCGCATCACCGCAATCAGCTGAAAAAATTGGTGGTTTAAAAATAAAAGATGTGAATGGTGATGGCAAATTAACTAATGATGACAGGGTGGTTCAGGGAACTCCAACGCCAATGTGGAGAGCGGGGTCGACAAACGAATTTAAATATAATCGCTGGACATTGAGTGTGTTTATCAATGCAAATTGGGGAAGTCGTCAGGATAATGCCATGTTTAACCCTACACTCTGGCCACTGGATAAAAATTCCGGTTTTCCGGATATTAGCTATTGGTCACCTCAGAACCCATCAAATAAAATACCATCTGTCGGATATGTCGACCCGCGGAACTTAGGTTATTATGAGGATGCCAGTGTTGTAAGAATAAAGGATGTAAGATTGTCCTATAACGTTCCCATTAAAGGGATAATTAACAATCTGCAATTCTCGTTACGTTGCTGGAACCTCCATGCTTTCACGAAGAATTGGGTTGGATGGGATCCGGAACAACCTACTACAGGAAACAGCGCGCAAGCTACTGATCCAATACCCCGTGAATACAGCTTAAGTATGAAAATTGATTTTTAAATTCTTAAAACAAATAAATCATGAAAAATTATAAAATATTCAGAAAAAACGGGAATTATCTATTTAAAATCGCAATAGTGTTTATCGTTGCAATGGCATCATCATGCGATAGTAATTTTCTAAATGAGGATCTCAAAGAGGCGCCTGGTCCCGCCAATGTATTAACAAACACTGCTGGTTTTGAAGGAGCAGTATTAGGATTATATGATTTACAGAGGGCTGAATATTTTGACCCGGGTCAGTGCGCAGGAGAAGCTTATGGAATTTTCCAAACTGGATTGGATATATCGCTGTCCGCACTTCACCACGGTTGTATGCAGAATCTTGAGCTTTTAGGTTCGAATGTTCAACCGGCAACTTACTCCAGTTTTTGGAATTGGGGCTACGAAATGGTTGGCAACGCAAATCAGATTATTTCCGCCCTGGATAACAAGGGTATTAATTGGGACAAGCCCACCGATAGAAATGAAATTGAGGCAGTAGCCCGTTTTTTTAGAGCGTATTCGTATAGAACAATGATGTACGCCTATGGCCCACTGCCCTTAGTGAAAGAGTTAATCAAGCCTTTTAGGAATGATTATACGCGCGCACCAATTTCTGAGATTCAGGATTTAATTATTAATGATCTTAAGTTTGCTGCGGCTAATCTACCTGCAACTACTACTAATGATGGCGCACTTGTTAAAGCAGCAGCACAGCATTACCTGGGTGAGATGTATCTTTATACCAATAAGCCCGATTTGGCTGAGATAGAATTGAAAAAAATAACGGAGTCTGGCAACTATAAATTAATGACCACTCGGTATGGGAATTCCTTAAACCAACCGGGGGATGTTTTCTCCGATATGTTTAAAACTGGTAATGCTAACCGTAGTAAGGGTAATTTGGAGGGGATATGGGTTCAGCAATGGGAGTTTGATGTAATTGGGGGTGCATTTGGTGGTGGATGGGAGTCCCCCTGGGATAGGCGCGATCAAGTCCCCTTTTATTCAAGTGTTAAAGGATTCATATTGGCTGATTCTCTAGGAGGCCGTGGCATTGGAAGGATTCGCCCGATGAAATGGTGGGTGGATTCTTATGAAGCCCAGGACATAAGAAATTCAGAATTTAATATTAGGCGCAAGTGGTACTACAATAACCCAGCGCTTCCTGATCTCTTTGGTAAACTGGCTCCGATAACTGATGCATCTAGGATAAATGGTAGTTTGTACGAAGCAACAACAAAATTTAATTTTGGTGTAACTGCCAGAAATCCAACCTTAATCCCCAGCCTAAAAGACAAATACATTATCCGGCTGGCAGATACCTGGTTGTTGCTTGCTGAAGCACAAATGAAACAAAATAAGCTAACCGATGCTTCGGCAAGTATCAACAAGATACGTAACAGAGCAGGCGCCACTCCTGTGGCTTCCGGTGCAGTTACCATGGATTACATCCTTAATGAAAGGGCTAGAGAATTGTATGGAGAGGAGGCGAGGAGATTTACCCTTATCAGAACTGGTAAATTTATGGAAAGAGTGCTGGCGCTTAATGCAGCGGCAGCGCCCAATTTTAAGCCGTTTAATCAACTCTTGCCGATCCCTCAAACGGCAATCGATGCCAACACGGGAGCTAAGCTTGAACAAAATCCTGGTTATTAATTCTTTTATTAATTGTTAAGTACGGACAAACGAATAAGAATTCAATCATAGCCGAAACGAAGGACGTTACTATTAATGATGGATTTTTAGAATGATGCCATTCTGATTCAGGAATGGCATCATTTTTAATCGGTAATTCCTATTCATTAATAGTTTTGGAATTGTAATATCCACATAGTGTTCGGGCGGATTGCACATTTAAGAACATCACTTAATCAATTCAAAATTATAATTTTATGAAAAATACGGCTTTAGTATTATTCGTGCTGATGATAATTCCGATATTTTTTCAGTGTTCTGTCAAAGACAATACCCATGACCATGATTTATTAAAGGAGGCATTTATGCATCCCGAAGAATCTGCCAAACCCTGGGTTTACTGGTATTGGATGAATGCCAATGTCACCGCGGAGGGCATAACCCGTGACCTTGAAGCGATGTCAAGCATGGGTCTCGGGGGTGCTTATCTAATGCCTATTGGAGGAAAGGGACCCCTAACCAAAGTTGACAACCCTATAGATCAATTGAGTGAGCCCTGGTGGGACCTTGTGAAGTTTAGTAATCAAGAGGCGAGCAGGCTGGGTTTGAAGCTGGCAATGAATGCCTGCGATGGCTGGGCTCTAGCGGGTGGCCCCTGGATTACTCCTGATTTATCGATGCAGGAAGTGGTCAGTTCCAAAATACAAATCACCGGAGGACAACCTTATAGTGGGCTTCTGCCAATGCCGGAAATCCGTGAGAATTACTATCGGGATATTGCCGTTTTTGCTTTCCCTGCGCTGAAGGGAGAAGGATTATCTTCTAAATTACTCAAGCCCAAAGCCACTACGAATATACCGGATCTTGATCCCGGCTTGCTGGTTGAAAAAAGTAATGAGGTGATTAAAATCCAACGGGAAGGCTGGATACAATATGAATTTGAAAAACCCTTCACTTGTCGGTCTATATACATGGAGCCCGGTCAGAAAAGCGGTTACCAACTCCACCGGGCAGAATTGCAGGTCAGTGATGATGGTATTAATTTCCGTTCATTGGGACGATTGTCTCCAACTCAATATCACGGATGGCAAGATGATGGATTGGGAGTAACCCATTCTGTAAAGGAAACAACAGCCCGGTTCTTTAGGCTAGCCCTCAAAACAGATGGCGTACCAGCAGTTAACGAGATCACCATTGAAAATCATGAGGGTTCAAAGCCAAGGAATAGGGGTCAGCTGAATGCCCAATATATTGAATTAAAAGGTGCTCCTGCTATAAATCATTGGGAGGGAAAGGCAGGATACCGATGGAGACGTTCCGAATGGACAGCCGAGTCCATGGTCCCTTCTGCGCTTTGTGTAGCCAAAGAATCAATAGTGGATTTAAGCAATAAACTGGATACCAACGGTAAGCTTACCTGGGAAGTACCCGAAGGAGAATGGACGGTGATGCGAATTGGATTTACAACTACCGGTGTTAAGAATGCTCCTGCTGGTACAGGGATGGGATTGGAATGCGACAAATTCAATCCTGAAGCGGCCAAGAAACAATTTAATGGTTGGTTTGGTGAAGCGCTTAAGCGGGTTGGGCCTGAATATGCAGGAAAGATTCTCTCCATAAATCATACCGACAGTTGGGAAGCCTGGAGCCAGAACTGGTCTCCTGTATTTAAAGATGAATTCATGAAACGGAGAGGTTATGATCCTGTTCCCTGGTTGCCTGTGCTGCAAGGCATTCCCATTGAGTCTGCTGAAGTAAGTGAACGTTTTCTGTATGATGTACGCAGGACCATAGCCGATCTTGTAGTCGATAATTTTTATAAACCGTTTGCGCAGCTTAGTGCCGCTCATGGTGTCGTATTGAGTGCAGAAGCCGTAGCTCCAACTATGATGTCAGATGGATTGCAGCATTTCAAATTTGCTGATATCCCTATGGGAGAATTCTGGTTGAATTCTGTAAATCAGGATAAGCCCAATGATATTATGGATGCCATTCATGGCGGTGAGATCTATGGCAAAGGAATCATTGGTGCTGAGGCATTCACGCAGATTCCAATGCGCTGGAACGAAGATCCCTACTGGCTAAAACCCATAGGAGATCATAATTTTGCTATGGGCATCAATCGCTTTATTCTCAGTATTTGGGCACATCAGGCCTTTGACCGTAAACCCGGTGTAACACTCGGACCCATTGGAGTATTCTTCAGTGAATCGCAGACATGGATAAAGCAAAGTAAGGCATGGGTTGATTACCTTACTAAATGCTCTTCGATGCTTCAGCAAGGCTTACCCGTTAAAGATGTAAGTTTCTTCACAGGTGAAGAACTTCCGTCAAGATCCTTCTTACGCAGAGACCTTCCTATGGAAATTCCCCAGGGGTATTCCTATGGTAGCATTAATAGGGATGCCCTGATGAACCTGGCTTCTGTAAAAAGCAATAAACTTGTTCTGCCTGGTGGTCCTTCGTTTCATATCCTTGTGCTTCCTCCATCATCAAAAATGAGTCCAGAACTAGCTAGAAAAATTGGTGAATTGTCGGAAGCGGGCCTTACTGTTATCGGTTCGAAGCCTGAGACTTCAATTAGCTTGTCTAATTATCCGGCGTGTGATAATGAAGTCCTGCGGATCGTTGAAAAACACTGGAATTCCGTTGATTCCGGGATTAGCCTCAAATCCGCTCTAAACAATCTAAGTATCGAACCGGATGTTCTTTTTAATGGGGTTGATATGACACCTGTTTACAGGTCTGAAATGGATTATTTGTCATCCCCAATGGAATGGATCCACCGGCGGATTAATTCATTCGATTTTTATTTTATAACAAACCAGGACCGTGAATCAAAACAAGTAGAGGTTTCATTCCGGGTAACTGGAAAAGTACCGGAGATTTGGGATCCTGCAACAGGTGAAATGAGTGAAGCTGAATCCTGGCATGTGGAAGACGGGCGAACCATTGTTCATCAACATTTTGATCCTGCGGAATCCCTGTTCATTGTTTTTGGGAAGGAGGGTAAAAATGAATCAAGATCAACAACAAAAAAGCCTGCTCATGTTGAACCGTTAGTAGTTTTGGATAAATGGACATTATCATTTCCTCCAAAGCTTGGTGCACCAGATAGTATTACCATGAATGGCCTGGTGTCACTTTCTTCACATTCCGTACCCGGCATCAAATATTTCTCTGGAACTGTTACCTACAGGAATCGATTCAATTTAAAGGAAATACCAGAAGCGGGAAAAATTGAACTCGATCTGGGTTCAGTATATAATCTTGCAGAAGTCTGGATAAACAATGAAAAGTTAGGTGTATTGTGGAAACCACCCTTCGCCATAGATATAACCAAAGTTGTCAGAACGGGTGTAAACGATATTCGTATCGATGTAACGAACACCTGGAAAAACAGATTGATTGGTGATGCTGGCCTTTCTGAAAAAGAACGAATCGGATGGACTCTTGAAAAGGAAACCTGGTTTGATCCTGCGACTCAACCTGAACCAGCCGGGCTATTGGGACCTTTACAAATAATTCAAAATAAAAAGTAATGGGATAAGACTTATCGACTAAAGTATTGATACAGATTAAAACCATGCTTAAAGGAGGTTCCTGTTTCAAAGCTGAAGGTTCCCAATGGTATATGGATGGAAGACCTCAGAAAAACAGCTTTTTTGCAAAAATGCTGCTGATGTGGCCCGGTCTTGACAGGTGTTCAACAGTTGGATTTAGATGCGTTGCTGACTTATAAACCTTAGAATCGGCAAACTGGATCTCTTTAACGTCTTTAACCAACAGGTGTGCGGCGGCTAAGTACCTTAATATCAATACAAAATGAGAAAGTTTTTAATCCTTGTCCTGACTTCAGTAATCTTAACATATTTTGAATCGGCAGCCCAGAAAGACAATGTATCATCAGATAATAATCAGCTGGATGAAATTTATCATAGGACGTGGGTCGAACTGAATAAAAACGGGAAAAAGAAAATTTATGAGGATTCCTGTAAAGGTATTGATGATAGGATTGATGATCAACAGCCTTTGATTACATACCGGACAAATCCGGGTTCGAAAACTGAATAGGAATTTTTAACTAACATTTAATAAAAATTAAATATATGAAAATCAAGAATGCTTTAATCATGCTGATGCTTGCTCCTGCAGCATCTTTAGCCCAAGTAGTGGTTGATTACACAATCCAGGGCGTTCCATTCAACAAGGTAAGTATTAATGATCAGTTTTGGTTACCGAAAATAGAGAATAACCGGACCGTTACAATACCGTCATCTTTTAAGAAGTGTGAGGAAACCGGCAGAGTGGAGAATTTTATACTGGCCCATAAAAAAACAGGTAAATTCCTTACCACTTTTACTTTTGATGATACAGATATATACAAAACTATCGAAGGGGCATCCTATTCACTTTCTGTTCGTCCCGATCCGGCACTGAATAAATATGTGGATAGTCTGATCACAATTGTAGGGCAAGCCCAGGAACCGGACGGTTATTTGTATACTGCAAGAACTATTGATCCCGCTCATCCCCATAAATGGTCAGGGAATGAACGGTGGGTTCTTGAATCGGAACTCAGTCATGAATTGTATAACTCAGGTCATTTATTTGAAGCAGCTGCTGCCCATTACATGGCAACAGGTAAAACCAGTTTTTTAAATATTGCACTTAAAAATGCCGATCTGCTTGTAAGTGTATTTGGTCATGGAAAAAGAGGCGTAGCTCCTGGTCATGAAATTGTGGAAATGGGATTGGTACGGCTCTATCGCATTACAAAAGAGCCGAAATACCTTGAGCTGGCGAAGTTTTTTATTGATTGCAGGGGAAAAAATATTGATCCCAAACCGGAAAATGCTATATATAACCAAAGATATTTTCAGGATCATGTTCCGTTTATTCAGCAGGATGAAGCAGTAGGGCATGCCGTACGTGCAGGGTATCTGTACTCCGGAGTAGCCGATGTAGCGGCATTAACCGGCAATCTAGATTACATAAATGCCATTGATAAAATCTGGAATAATGTGGTTTCCAAAAAAATGTATATCACCGGAGGTCTTGGTGCAATTCATGAAGGTGAACGTTTTGGGGAGAATTATGAACTCCCGAATCTTACGGCGTATAACGAAACATGTGCGGCCATTGCAAATGTTTATTGGAATTACCGAATGTTTTTGCTGCATGGCGATGCCAAATATATCGATGTCATGGAGCGAAGCCTTTATAACAATGTAATTGCCGGTGTCGCGCTCGATGGGAAAACGTTTTTTTATGCCAACCCTCTTGAATGCGATGGAAAATTTAAATTCAACAGCGGCGGAAACCTCGACCGTCAACCCTGGTTCGACTGTTCCTGTTGTCCAACCAACCTGTGCCGTTTTTTACCATCTGTGCCCGGGTATATATATGCTCAGAAACCTAACACCATTTTTGTGAACCTTTTTGTAGCCAGCCATTCGGAATTAAATCTTAACCCCAAAACTTCGGTTGAGTTGAGTCAGAAAACCAACTATCCATGGGATGGTAATGTTACTATTACCGTTAATCCATCCAAAAAGGCAAAGTTCTCGGTTTGTTTGCGCATTCCTGGCTGGGCAATGAACAAGCCTGTTCCAGGTGATTTGTATTCATATGTCAATCCAGTCACCGAGACAGTTACATTGAAGGTAAATGGAAAGAATTTTAATTTCCGGACTGAGAAAGGGTATGCGGTTATCGATCGTGAATGGGGCAAAGGCGATGTGATAGAATATGTTCTTCCATTTACTGTTCACAGGGTGGAAACCAATGCAAAAGTGGCAACCAATCAGAATAAAGTGGCTCTAGAACTGGGCCCCATAGTATATTGTCTTGAGGCAGTGGACAATAAAAATATGATCAGAAATATGATAATTCCGGATGATGCAGTATTATCGGCGAATTTTGAAGCTAACAATGCTAACAATCTGTCTGGAATAGCATTGATCACTGGCGAGGGTATAGTATTCACAACAATGGCAGATGGGCAATCCATAAATTCACAGAAACAACCGCTTAAAGCCATCCCGTATTATACATGGTGTAATCGAGGAATAACCGAGATGAATGTTTGGTTGCCAAGAAAAGTAACTCAAATTGATTTGAAATAGGATTATCAAATTGAGCAAACTTTTTTTAGAACTGGTCAAAAAAATAAAATTTAATCCATTATGATTAAGCTTATAATTTCAAATGCACTTTTTTTTAATTTTTCCTGGTTGGTAAACTCATGCCCAAAATTTTGAGATTAAATCACTGGACAAAAAAATTACTCTTACTAATAAAGTTGATAATAGTATTTCATGACCAGCCTCTTTTCATGAAAATATTGTTATGAAAACAGCCAATGTAGGAATGGATTTCTCATCCGGACCAGATTTTGGAGTAAATACTAAACTAGCAGTATTATTTTCCGGGTAAATATTATCAAAAAAAATGATGGAATAAAAAACATATGGAACGAATAAAATTGTAAACTATTTTAATTATTTTTTTAAATTAAAATCATAAAAAAATGAAAACACTACTTCTTTTAATCCTTCTGGCAACACAGTTAATTGCCTATTCACAAAAGTTTAAAAATCCATCTTCCGATAATCCCGGAAACGCTGACCAAAGGGGACCAGATTACCGAACGCTTGTATCGAGGGCGGATTTAATTTATGATAAGCCGGCTGAGCGCAGCGAATCAGGCATGCCGACAGGCAATGGAAGGATGGGAAGCCTGGTCTGGACTTCACCCAAATCCATTAAAATGCAGATTAACCGCGTTGATGTATTCGGTATGAACAAGGCAACAAACAGCTTTAACAAGAGGAGTAGTGATTATGCAAGCGGTTGTGGCTATGTTGATATCAATATGCTGAATTATGGTGATGATATCTTTAACGGGGAGTCCTTCAGCCAGCATCTCGGATTATATGATGGTCTTATGACAGTTAAAGGCCGGGATCTTTCTGCTAGGATTCTTGCATGGCATGAAAAGGACGTCATGGCTATTGAGATAAATGATCAGCGCAAGACTTCCGTACCTGTGAATATTGATCTTCGAATGTTACGCTATATGATGCAATATCATCCCGGAGAAAACTATCCACTGGCTAAGAAGCATGCTGTTAAGGTACAGACTGTTGAACAAACAGCTACTTCACAGCTTGATATACGCAATGGTCGTATAGTCCTGACTCAGAAATTCGGCGAAAAGGAGTTTTATAGTTCTTCTGCTGTTGCAATCAGCATAGTAAACCGCGAATCACAGGCAAGGTATTTAAACGAATTAACCGTTCAGCTTACAGGTAAACCGGGGAAAGGGAAGTTTACCATTTTGATTGCCTCCGCATCAAGCTTTGATCCTGAGCAAGATGTGGCAGACCTGGCATTGAAAGAGTTAATTCTGGCGGAAGAGAAAACTTTTGAAGGATTGCTTTCAAGTAACAAAACATGGTGGCATGATTTCTGGTCAAAGTCATTTATTCAATTACACAGTGAAGATGGTGTGGCCGATTATGTAGAGGAGAACTATACTTATTTTCAGTATATCATGGCTTCCAGCTCTCAGGGTTTGTTTCCGCCCCGCTACGGCGGTATGTTATGGTATACAAATGGCGACTTCCGGATCTGGGGATCACAGTATTGGTGGTACAATCAGAGCTGCTATTACAATTCCTTGCCTCCTACCAACCGTATGGAGGTGATGGAGCCGCTTTTTTCAATGTATAGAAGGAACTACGACTCTTATGCACTGGCAGCCCGCCAGCAATGGGGTAGTAAGGGAATCTGGCTGCCGGAGACGACCTATTTTGATGGTTTGGAAGAGCTCCCGGAGGATATTGCAGCAGAGATGCGGGACCTGTATCTTGTAAGAAAACCCTGGAAAGAGAGAACGGAACGGTTTCGAAGGTATGCAGAGTCAAAGAATCCCTTTAGCTCCTCTTGGAACTGGGCCGGATATGGTTCTTGGGATAAGGGACACTGGATTATACCTGATAAAGGATTTGGCCCATTCGGAGATGTCACTCATATGCTTTCACCCACAGCAGAAATAGCCTTTTTGTATTGGCTTCGGTATGAGTATAGCCAGGACAAGAAATGGTTATCGGAATATGCTTATCCTATGATCAAGGGGGCAGTTGAGTTCTACCGTAATTTTCCTAATGTGCGAAAAGAATCCGATGGCAAATATCATATCTACCATACAAATTCCTGGGAATATAATTGGGATGGGCATAACTCTTTTAAGGATATCAGTGCCATGCACGGACTTACACCTGTACTTATTCGCGCCTCAGAAATACTTGGCATCGATGTAGATATGAGACCTATCTGGCAGGAATTCGCTGATAATATCGCACCATTGCCAACAAACAATGTTCTTAGTTCCTGGAAAGAGGGTCAACCAAGGTATTGGATAGGTTCCCTCCCACCTACAAGCAGATATAGTGAGGAACCAGATAGTCCCTGGTCACATTTAGGAAGTCTTTTTGACATCTGCACAATAGGCACGGAAGATAAGGAAGTGGTTCGTACGGGGAATTCGACCATTGATGCCATCTACAAAGGTGGTGTGAACGAGCATACCCCTATATGTACGCTAAATCAAAACGCGTTAATGGCAGCTTTTCTGGGACGTGCCAACGATTTGAAACACATGATCCCGAACCAGATTAAGAGTTTGAACTGTGAAATAGATTTCATAGATATTAAAGGGTCCGGAGATGCTGGCATCTTACCAAATAGGTTAACATTACGGGAAGGACCAGGGTCCATGGACTGCCAGCGGATCGGAAATGCTTCAACGGCTCTTCATGCCGCACTACTTCAGAGTGTACCACCGAAACCGGGCGGTAAACCGGTAATATATCTTTTCCCGGCCTGGCCAAAGGAATGGGATGCCTCTTACAAGTTACTAGCCAGGGGGGCCTTTCTTGTTAGCTCTACAATTAAGAAGGGCAAAATAGAATATGTTACAATTGAATCTAAGTCAGGGGGGGAATGTCTTATAAAGAATCCCTGGCCCGGGGGTACCCTTAGCTTATTAAAAAGTGATAAAGAAGTTATACAAATAACCGGAGATATACTGACTTTTTCAATGACTCCGGGTGAAGCTATTACCTTAGTTAAAAAGTGATCTACACTTTGCAGTCATGGTATTCTATAAAAACTGAAGCCATATTGTAAACCTGCTTACTGAAAAGATGGAACTTAAAAAAGTGGCAGAATATATAAACAGATTGTACCTCGTCAAACTAAAGTGTTATTTTTACACGAATTATTGAATTTTAGAGCTACGAAGATGAAAAAAGAAACATTTGTAATTGGCGTAGATTATGGTACTGATTCTGTGCGATCAATAATCGTTAATGTGCTTAATGGCGAAGAAATTGCTGATTCTGTTCACTACTATACGCGCTGGAAAAAAGGACTTTATTGCAATGCCTCAGAAAGTGTATTTAGACAACATCCTTTAGACTATGTGGAGGGGTTAACTGAAACTATTACCAATTGTATAAAACAGGTGGGGCCTATTGTTGCAGAAAATATTGTTGCCATCGGCGTAGACACGACCGGCTCTACACCTGTTGCTGTAGACGCATCAGGGACGCCACTGGCTCTAAATTATGAATTTGCTGAGAATCCAAATGCCATGTTTGTGCTTTGGAAAGACCATGCCAGCGTGAAAGAAGCTGCCGAAATAAATCATCATGCAACTAAATTTGAGGCCAATTATCTACAATATGTTGGGGGAATTTATTCATCAGAATGGTTCTGGGCAAAACTCCTTCATGTACTCAGAAATGACGCTGCAGTAAGCGAAGCTTGTGTTTCATGGGTAGAACATTGTGATTGGATCCCATTCATGCTAACCGGTGGCAATAACATAAAGGACTTAAAAAGAAGCGTTTGTGCCGCAGGACATAAAGGATTATGGTCTGAAGCCTTTAATGGTTACCCACCCAATGACTTTTTTACTTCTTTAGACCCATTACTCGATGGGTTTGTTTATACACTTGGAACAAATACCTATTGCTCAGACAAGGCTGCTGGTACACTTACTAAAGAGTGGGCATCTAAACTAGGTTTGAAAGAGGATGTTGTGGTTGCAGTAGGCGCTTTTGATGCGCATATGGGTGCTGTGGGCGGTCAAATTGAACCTTATTACCTCAGTAAAGTAATGGGTACATCAACCTGCGATATTTTGGTTGCCCCTGTGTCAGATTTAGGAGATAAAACGGTAAAAGGCATTTGCGGCCAGGTAACGGGTTCTGTAATACCAGGTATGCTAGGATTAGAAGCAGGCCAGTCTGCATTTGGAGATACGTATGCCTGGTTCAAAAATATGTTACTTACCCCTATCAAAGAAATAATAGAACAATCAGACATAATTACACATGATCAGGCAAACCTACTCATAAATGAATTATCTGATCAATTGATTGCACAACTTTCAACTAATGCCGCACTATTGCCATTACATGCAGATGATGAATTAGCTATTGACTGGCTTAATGGTAGAAGAACACCAGATGCTAACCAATACTTAACAGGAAGTATTCATCAGTTAAATTTAGGATCAACCGCTCCATCAATTTTCAAAGCATTAGTAGAAGCAACTTGTTTTGGCGCAAAAATGATTGTTGATCGATTTTTACAGGAAGGAGTTCCTGTAAAAGGATTAATAGGCTTAGGGGGCGTCGCGAAAAAATCGCCCTACATTTTGCAAGTAATGGCTGATGTAATAAACATGCCTATTCAAATTCACAAGAGTGAACAAACTTGTGCCTTGGGTGCCGCCATGTTTGCCGCAACAGCAGCTGGCGTATATACACAAGTAGAAGAAGCTATGAAGTATATGGGACAAGGATTTGAAGGATCCTATTTTCCCGATGAATCAAGAAATGAATATTACCAAATAAGGTATATGAAATACATTACCGCCGGAAGATTTACCGAAATAAACGCACTCAACAATAAATAAATTCAAACGATGAGACAATATGATGCGCTAAAACAAGAAGCATATGAAGCTAACATGCAATTGCCTAAACTGGGCTTAGTATTATTTACTTTCGGCAATGTTAGTGTAGCAGATCACAATAATAAAGTATTTGCAATTAAACCTAGTGGGGTTCCTTATGAAAATTTAAGTCCAGAAAAAATGGTTATTGTTGATTTTGATGCAAATATAATTGAAGGTCAACTTCGTCCATCTTCCGATACCAAAACTCATGCAATTTTGTACAAATATTGGGAAGGAATCAATAGCATTGTTCATACACATTCTACTTATGCTACCGCATGGGCACAATCGCAATTGGATATACCCATTTTTGGAACTACACATGCAGACCACACTACTTCAGTTATTCCATGTGCATCCCCAATGAGTGACGACATGATTAAACGAGACTACGAAACTGAAACAGGATATCAAATTATTAATTGTTTTAAAGAAAGGAAGTTAGATCCTTCAGAAACAGAAATGATGCTTATAGGTAATCATGCCCCATTTACATGGGGAGCAACTTCGCATAAGGCGGTTTACAATGCGGCAGTTTTAGAAGAAGTGGCTAAAATGGCGTATTTAACTTTACAAATAATTATTAATCAACCCAACTGTCAACCTATTTCAGGACAAGACACAACAAACACTACGAAAGAAAACACGGACCAGATTCTTACTATGGTCAATAATATTTACCCTATTCATCCTTAATTAAAAGAGACATGATAAATCTAAAGCAACTTGAAGTTTGGTTTGTAACTGGAAGCCAACATTTATATGGTGAAGAAACACTGAAACAAGTAGCAGCAAATTCTATAGCAATCGCTAATGCATTAAACAATGAAGCCACAATGCCTGTGACAATTGTTTATAAACCTACAGTAAAATCTACAGAAGAGATTTTTTCAATCTGTCAAGAAGCAAATAATTCCGCGAATTGCATAGGTGTCATCACTTGGATGCATACATTTTCGCCTGCTAAAATGTGGATAGCTGGATTAAAGATTTTGAGAAAGCCGATACTTCATTTTCACACACAATTTAACCGAGATATTCCATGGTCAACCATTGATATGGATTTCATGAACCTCAATCAAAGCGCTCACGGCGACCGTGAATTTGGTTTTATCATGAGCAGAATGCGATTGGAAAGAAAAGTAGTAGTAGGTCATTGGAGTGACCAGGAATGTATTTCCAAAATTAACGGTTGGATTAGAGCCGCCGCTGGTTGGCATGACTGGCAAGGCGCAAGGTTTGTTCGCTTTGGAGATAATATGCGTTTTGTAGCCGTTACTGAAGGAGATAAAGTTGAAGCAGAAATTAAATTTGGCTACTCAGTGAATACCTATGGTGTTGGCGACTTGGTGGAAGTGATGAATCAAGTATCAGATACAGATGTAAATCAGTTAGTAGACGAATACCATCATGCATATAACCTTATGGATAGCCTAAAAAAAGGGGGGACACAATATGAATCACTTAAAACCGCTGCAAAGATTGAATTGGGCATTGAAAAGTTTTTAGAAGAAGGTAATTTTAAAGGATTCACAACAACATTCGAAGACCTCCATGGATTAGCTCAATTACCAGGTATTGCGGCACAACGTTTAATGGCCAAAGGATACGGATTTGCTGGGGAAGGAGATTGGAAGACAGCGGCATTAGTAAGAGCAATGAAAGTAATGGGGAGCGGTTTAAAAGGTGGCAATTCCTTTATGGAAGATTATACGTATCATTTCCATCCCGACAATAAATTAGTATTAGGGGCACATATGCTTGAAATTTGTGAGTCTATTGCTGATGGCAAACCCAATTGCGAAATTCATCCGTTGGGCATAGGCGGAAAGGCAGACCCAGTTCGTTTGGTATTTAACTCGGGACCTGGGGCCGCAATTAATGCATCTATAGTAGATATGGGGAATCGCTTCCGCCTACTGGTAAATAATGTAATGGCTGTTGCACCTATTGATAACTTACCAAAACTACCAGTCGCTAGAGTACTCTGGAAACCATACCCAGATATACATATTGGTTGTGCTGCTTGGATTTTAGCAGGTGGTGCACACCATACGTGTTATTCTCAAAATATTTCTGCGGAACAAATGGAAGACTTTGCTTCAATGGCAGGAATTGAATTTATAAATATTAATAAAGAAACTAGCCTGTATCAGTTTAAGAACGAACTACGCTGGAACGATAAATTTTATCAATAAATGATTCTTTTTTAACATATGAAACCTACATCTGTAAATCCTGATCAAAAGCTGGACCGATAAAGTTTAATTCTAGTATCGTTTAATTTTAAACAAACCTACATTTCGTCCGAAAACCCCTCTCATGCTACCTGTTTTGCTTTCACTCGCGTAAGATAAAAGAATTCACCCATTTGAGATGGATTTTTTTACCAAAGGTCGAGTCGATCATTATACGATTGAACTATGAATCAAGACGAAACCCAAAATTTTCAATTCAAGAATATTGGTGTATTCAATTCGATTCAAATTGATTGAATTGAACCTCTTGCGAAATCCATTGTTCTGCTGGATTAAAATATTGATTTATTTAAACAAACACTTTATTCATAATCTCACCTTTTGATTTTCGATAATTGGAAGGATTTGTCCCCGTGATTTTTTTAAAAATATAATTGAAATGGGTGAGATTGTTAAAACCGCAGTTATAACATATTTCAGAAATATTACATGGACCATCAAGAAGTAATCGGCATGCATAGGCAATGCGAATGTCATTGAGCAATTCGATAAAAGTCTTATTGGTTTTAGCTTTTATGTATCTACAAAATGCCGTTGCATTCATATTTGCCAGATTTGCTACCATTTCAAGGGTTATATTCTCCTGTAAATGCAAATGAATATAATTCAAAACTTGATTCATTCGATCAGAATCATTGATTGGATTTGACTCTCCAAAAAATTTCTTAGAAAGCGCCCGACCATCTTTAGCCTGCGACAAAATTTTAAATATTTGCAAAAAATTAATTAATGGATCAATCCCTTTTGCCAAATGCATTTTTTGCAAAAATGGTTTAACTCGATCTGAGGTTATTTGGCCAAATGAAATACCATGTGACGCCTCCTCAATTAATTGCTTTACCCCATGCATTTCAGGAATCAACAACAATGGCTTTCCTAAAAAATCGAGGCTAAAACGGAGTATCATGGCTTCTGCCATTTCAGTCGAATTGGGCCTATAATACAATGCATCATTTCGCCAATAATGTGGCAAATTGGAACCTAATAAAACTAAATCACCTTCCTTAAATCGTTCTACATGGTCACCGACAAATCTAGTCCCTTTACTTTTTGTTATTAATGTTAGTTCTATTTCAGGGTGATAGTGCCAAGGATTATCAAAATAAGGCACTTTTTCATTTCTTATATCGAACGAAGCTGCATTATTCTCTACAACTTTCAACAACTTAGGCCTAATCATTTGCTTTTTTATTAATACAATTGCAAATATATCTAAAGTTTTAGCAAATTTCTATGAAACAAAAGGATGAAATTATCCTATATTTTTGTACTATTGATCGGTTTAATATTAATATTTACATTTTAATTCATATAAATTCTTAAAAGATAAAATTGAATGTTGACATATTTTAAAAAAATCAGTTTTGCCCTATTATTAACAAGTTTTTTTCTTCCAAATGCCATATCAAAACCTAATCAAAAAGGGAAATGGGTTTTACTCTTTGATGGCAAAACGACAAAAGGTTGGCGCGGAGCTTACAGAAAAGATTTTCCCAAAAACGGATGGGTTGTAAAAGATGGAGAACTTCGCGG
>Ga0209443_1000902_pt1 | contig 19392 bp, 21 predicted proteins | sample LauGreBMM110DCMD_2_FD_187571 | JGI IMG/M metagenome (GOLD analysis project Ga0209443, IMG submission 187571) | Freshwater lake microbial communities from Lake Michigan, USA - Su13.BD.MM110.DCMD (SPAdes) (version 2) | ecosystem: Environmental > Aquatic > Freshwater > Lake | place: Lake Michigan... | reverse complement strand
CGTCAATGCCGGTTGGAACTTCATTTCCCCGCTCGTCCAATATCCGAAGCCGGGCCCCTCCTGTCGGCTTACCAACCGATCCGGAATGTGTGAGCCAATCGCGGCCGCCAATCCAACAACGAACCAGCCCTTCGGTCGCCCCATATACTTCCCAGATATGGTCGGCACCCATCCAGTCTATCCACGCTTGCTTTAGCCACGGTGCCATGGGTGATGCGGTATGGACCACCATGTTCCAGCATGAAAGGTCAAAACTCTCGCGGTAAGGTTGAGGCAGACGCCAGATACGGTGCAGCATAGTGGGCACCATGATCGACCATTGAATGCGAAGATCATCGATCAATTGTAGCGCAGCCTTTTCCTCAAACCGGTCCATCATGCAGACAGTACAGCCCTTCCAAAGCGCAAAAATCGCTGAGCTGAACGAGGCATTGTGATAGAGCGGGCCTGGCACCAGCACAGGAGCATTTTCGGGGATACCAATAAAGTCCATGCCATCTGGAAAAGCAGCAGGCCGTCCATCTACAATTACTTTGGGCTTGCCCGTACTTCCGCCGCTGGTGCATGCTTTCCATGATGCAGCAACGTGAATAGGTGGCAACATAGCCATTGCACAATCAGGAGCATCTGTTGGCACAATATACGCCCGCGGTTGCATTACGTCCAAAATCGCATCGCGTTCAAAGGCGGGAAGCTTGCCAGAAATCGGTGCGGGTGTAGCCCCTGCTTTGTAGATGCCAAAGGCTATGGCGATGAATTCCGGGCCATTAGGCCGTGAAAAGGCAACGAGATCATCTGGCTGCACGCCTTTGCCGATCAGCCAGCTAGCCCATCGAGTTGAACGCGTTTCAAGCTCGCCGAAAGTCCAACGCTCCGCACCTTTAACCAACGCGAGGCAGTCCACCGGATGGCGTGATGGTGTTTCGGCAAGCGATAGCATATTCGTCAGAACGCGACCTTATCGCCGCCTTTTAGGGAGAGAATATCGCGGGCTTCATCGGGGGTAGCAACGGACAGCCCAAGCCCTTCGATGATCTGGCGGACGCGTGTCACTTGTGCTGCATTGGTTTGGGCCAGTTCACCCTTACCAAGCCAAAGCGAATCTTCCAGGCCGACGCGCACATGCCCGCCCATCGAAGCTGCCATCGCCGCTACCTTCATTTGGGCAGCTCCTGCGGCCAGCACCGACCAGCGGTAATTATCACCGAACAAACGGTCGGCTGTGCGCTTCATGTGCATCACTTCATCGGGGTGCGAACCAATCCCTCCCAGCAACCCAAAGCAGGTTTGAATGAAAAGCGGCCCTTCGACCACCCCTTCCTGCCAAAAGTAATAGAGATTATACAGGTGCGCGGTGTCGTAACACTCAAACTCATAACGCGTTCCAGTCTTGTTGAGCGTGTCAAGCGCGTAGCGAATGTCTTTGAAACTGTTGCGAAACACCAGGTCATGCGACGCTTCGAGCATCTCAGGCTCCCACGCATGTTTGAATTCTTTGAACCGTTTGAGCATTGGGAAGAGGCCGAAATTCATCGATCCCATGTTGAGGCTGGCAACCTCGGGCTGCAGCGTTTCGGCGGGTTTGACGCGATATTCAACGGGCATATAGGGTGAAGCGCCGGTGGTGATGTTCACGACAACATCCGAGCGTTGCTTAATGACCTGAAGGAACGGCGTGAAATCCTCAGGCGTGTGAACAGGATGTCCGTCAACCGGATCCCGCGCATGGAGGTGGACAATCGCGGCCCCCGCCTCTGCTGCGCCCAGAGCAGACTCGGCAATCTCTGCCGCAGTCACGGGCAAATAAGGCGACATGGACGGCGTGTGGATTGATCCGGTAATCGCGCAGCTGATAATAACCTTGTTCGTGGCCATATTGAATTCCTATTAAAGTTTTTTGGCGTAGTCGGTCCACGCAACTTGAAGGAGGTCACGATGCGGTGGGGAAGCGATGCCTATCAACACTTCGGCGCGCATCGCGTATGTCTTGTCACGCAGATCGGCGACGCCGTGTTCGGTCACCACGAGGTCAATGTCCATCCGGCCCATTGACACGGCGCCCGCGCCAGCGCCCGGTGCAACAATCCTGCTGACGGTACCGCCGGCGGCGGATGCAGGCAAGGCGACGATCCGCAAGCCATCGCCTAGACGCGCGCCGCGGGCAAAATCAGAGGCGCCGCCGGGGCCGGACATCAAGCCTTTAGGCGTTAGCTCGGCGTAGGCTTGCCCCAAAAGATCGACTTCGATTGCGGAATTTATGGTCACGAGATTGTCGATTGCGGCGTGCGCCGCCAACCCATGTGTGACCGACACAGGTCGGAACTGGAAGGCTGGGTTTGCAATGCCTGCATATAGCTCCGCACTGCCAATCGCGACGCCAACAATTGCGGACGGCGCTTCTGCCATTGCGCCCGATACTACGAGTTCAAGCAATCCGTCACCCATCAGGCCGGTATGCACACGCAGATCGTTATGGCCAGTCAGACCGCGCATCACAGCGTCGGGTATTTTGCCTAGGCCAGTTTGCAATGTTGCGCCGTTACAGATGTGAGGCACAATATACGCGGCGATGGCTTCTGCAACAGGATCAGGCGCCCCACCTAGGCTTTCTAACAACGGCTGGCTGGACTCAAAATATGCCGTGATCTCGTCAAAAGGAATGCCATTATCCCCCGGGGTGTGTGGCATCAGCGGGTTGATATGCGCAATGCGTACCGGAATATCGCGCCACAGATCGGCGATGAACGCCACTTCGCTGCCGAAACTGCAATTTCCGTTTTCGTCGGGCGGGCTGCACATGAAAAGCGCCGCATTTGGTTGGCGGTGACGGTAGAGGCTCAGGATATCCTGATAACAGATCGGAAGAAACTCCACCTGTTCGCCAGCCGCCTTCAGCTCTGGCGTCATAAAAAAGGTGAGCACGCTGCAATCGGGATTGGGAAGCCAAGTCCGGCGATTGAGACCGGGAACGAACACGCCGCTAAAGGTCATCGCGCCCAGATCGTCGCCTGCCGCCATTACGGCATCCGCCAAAATCCCTGATTCAGCCGAACAGGATGACACAAGCGTCAATCCGCCCGGAGGCAAAACATCCGCCAAATTGGCCGGGTCAAAGCGGATAGCTGTCATTGTCCCGGCCCTTTGCAATCACTTCACATATTTATGAAAATCAGGCTTCCGCTTTTCGGTAAAGGCGCGGACGCCTTCTTTCGACTCTTCGGTATCGTAGAACAGCTTGACGGCATTCAAAGCCATCTGGCTAATCCCGCGGATATTCTCGCTATCAGCGTTGAATGACCGTTTGGCTAGCGCGAGCGCAGTGGGCGAACGTTCGGCCAAAGTATCGGTCCACGCATTGACGGCCGCATCAAGTTCCGCTGCGGGAACGACTTTGTTGACCAAGCCCATGTCCGCAGCCTGTTGCGCCGTGTACATATCGTTGAGGAACCACATTTCGCGTGCTTTCTTGTCGCCGATATGCCGAGCGAGTAGTGCCGTGCCCCAGCCGCCGTCAACCGAGCCAACCTTTGGTCCAACTTGGCCAAATTTTGCGGTATCGGCCGCAATTGTCAGGTCGCACAATGTCGCAAATACATTGCCTCCTCCAATCGCAAATCCGTTAACGCGTGCGATGACGGGCTTGCCTATATCGCGGATGATGGATTGCAGTTCGTCAATCGGGAGGCCGACGATACCGCGTCCGTCATACTGGCCTTCATGCGCAGACTGGTCACCACCAGTGCAAAATGCCTTGTCGCCAGCACCCGTCAATACAACCGAAGCAACCTGCTTGTCATCAGCTGCAAGCTTGAACGAAGCGATCAGTTCCTCGATGGTTTGCGCACGGAACGCATTATACAGCTGCGGGCGATTGATGATAATCCACGCCGCCCGGTCACGGACTTCATAAAGTACATCTTCGAAAGTAGCGGGGTCAGTCATCTCAATATCTCCAAGAAATCAAATCATGTTCATGCCGCCAGCGATCGAGATCGTCTGGCCGGTCATGAAGGAAGCATCGTCCGACGCGAGGAACGCGACCATCCCGCCATAATCTTCGGGTTCTCCCATACGGCGGAGCGGAATCCCGCGGACCATCGCGTCTTTCCATTTGATTGCTGCTTCACCTTCGCCAAGTACATTCGCCATCATTGGCGTATTAGTAGGACCCGGACAGACTACGTTAAGCAGTACGTTATTCCGCGCCAGCTCACGCGCGACCGATTTGGTGAACGCTATCACGCCGCCTTTGCAGGCCGAATAGACCGCTTCGGTGCTCGTCCCCACGCGGGCGGCATCGGAGGCGATGTTGATAATACGTCCACCGCCACGCGACACCATCAAAGGGGCCACGACATGGTGCGTGTTGAGCGGGCCATATAGGTTGATCGCGATAATCTTGTCCCACAGGGGTTTGTCCGTCTGAAGGAAGTTCTTAGGCAAATCCCAACCGGCATTGTTGACCAGCGCCCAGATCGGGCCGAGATCGGCTTCGACTGCATCGACGGCAATCTTGATTGCATCATAGTCCGTGACATCGACTGCGTAGGTTTTTAACATGGCATCGCCTGCAAGCGCCTCGGTTTCCGCGCCAGCACCCGGGTTCATATCAAAAAGGGCAACTTTGCATCCTTCTTCTGCGAGGCGCAGTGCGATGCCGCGACCAATCCCCTGTCCGCCGCCGGTTACAATCGCCACTTTGTCTTTCAATCCGCGCAACTTAAATCTCCTAAAATTTTATTCGAGAATATTGATATCCGCCCGGTCATCGTCCGCGTCATCGCTGTCGACCATTTCGAGCAAAGTGTTTTTGAGCGCCAGCAACGTGTCCGCCGCCTGATCGAGGTCGGCTTCGGGGATCTTTGTCAAAATGCCGACTTCAACATTTTCAACAGTCTCTCGAATTGTAGCAATCAGCTTTTGACCCGCCTTGGTCAGGTAGACACGGCGCGCTCTGCCATCTTTCGGGTCGGCGCGGCGCTCGACTAGGCCTGATGCCTCCATCCGGTCGAGCAATCCACCGATGGCCACCTTTGTAAGATCAAGGTCAGCGGCCAGCGCAGTCTGTGTCATGCCGTCGCGTCGCGACAGGAAAGCGAGCACCCACCATTGAGAGCGCGTGATGCCGAGCGGCTTGAGCGCGCGGTCGACAACGATGCGGCGTAGACGCGATACGTCGTGGATAAGAAAGCCAAACCGGAGGCTAGAGTTAAGATCTTTTTGCACAGGTTTACCTTCAACAATTATTGGACGGCCATCATTAGGTGAAAGTGCATCCAGATCCAGCACCGAATTCATATTTCAGGCCGTTGGTCGGCCCTTCAGCCGCCCTTTGAACATTTCGCGCGAAATAATCATCTTCATGACTTCAATCGAACCGCCGGCAATTTTGACGATCCGGGCATCGGCATAAGCTCGGCAAATCGGATATTCCCAGATGTAGCCCCAACCGCCAAAGAGCTGCAGGCATTTGTCTACTGCTTCGCAGTGCAACTCGGACGTAGTCATTTTCGCCATCGCAGCGGTCACTGGATCAAGTTTACCATGCATGAACAATTCGATGCATTTATCGGTAAACACACGCGCCATTACCGAGCGCGCCTTCAAATCAGCCAGCACGAACTGTGTGTTCTGAAAATCAGCGATTGTTTGATCAAAGGCTCTGCGCTCCGCAGTGTAATCGACCGTCCACTGGATGACGGTTTCAGTCACCGTTGCAGAACGGATCGCCTGAGCAAGCCGTTCCTGAGGAAGCTTGCTCATCATTACGCCAAAACCGCCGCCCTCTTCGCCCAGCATGTTCGACGCCGGAATGCGGACATTTTCGAAGAACAGCTCTGAGGTATCCTGTCCCTTCATGCCAAGCTTTTCGAGATTACGGCCACGCTTGAAGCCGGTGCGGTCGCCTTCGACGATAAACAGAGTGACCCCTTTAGCACCAGCAGTGCTGTCGGTTTTGGTGGCAAGGACAAGAATGTCGCAGCTTTGGCCGTTGGAGATGAAAACTTTCTGTCCATTGATGACAAACTCGTCGCCCTCGCGAACCGCTTTGGTGCGTATCGCCTTCAAGTCGGACCCCGCATGCGGTTCGGTCATGCCAAGCGAACCAATCGCCTCTCCGCTGATCATTTTAGGGAGCCAATACGCCTTTTGTTCAGGCGTCCCATGCGACAATAAGTAGGTTGCGACTAAATCGGTATGGATGAGGAAGCCGGGGGCACTTGCGCCGACTTTCCACAATTCCTCAAACAGGATGACATCGAACAAATAATCGAGTCCAAGACCGCCATATTCGGTGGGCACTGTGCAGCAGAGCATTCCCTGCTCACCGGCCTTTAGCCAAAGCGAGCGCGGGACAACGCCTTCTTTTTCCCATTGATCATGAAAGGGCACAATTTCTTTTTCGACAAAACGACGCACCGTTTCGCGCCACATGTCATGTTCTTCCCTGAATAACGTACGCTCGATCATGAACCGTTGGCCTTGTCTTTTTGTGTGGATCCCTGAATCGCTTCGCATGCAGCCTGCCATTGTGCATCGGTCAAACCCGACAGATCAACAAAGGTACTCGGTTGGGCGAGGTGCTGGCCGCCATTAATCGCGATAGCCTGGCCATTTGTGTCATTACAGCCATTGGGCTTCAGAAAAATGGTTAAGCTCTGTAATTCCTGCATATCGCCATAGCGGCCAGGCGGAACCGTATCGAAGCCGAGTGCAGAACTTTGCGCATCGGGTATAGGGTTCAACTTTTCCCATACACTTTCGTGCCGGAATGGGCCGGGCACGATCGGGCGCATGCCATATTTGCCCCATTCGACCGCCAGTGGCATGCTCATAGGTAATCGGTCCTCAAAAGATTGAGCGCTCAATGCTATTTAACGCTATTTATTGTGAACCTGTTTACAAGTTTCGCGAAAGCTGTCAAGAATTACATATCAACGAAACGCACCGAACAGGATGATCATGGGACAGGATACGGGCAAGCGCGGAATTGCAAGCGTTGGGGGCTATCTCCCCTTGCTCCGTCTCGACCGGTCTGCTGCATCCAAGGGATTGCAGTTTTCTGGCCTTGGTGGGCGTAATGCGGGATACCGCACAACGGCGGGATGGGATGAAGATGCGCTGACAATGGCTGCGGAGGCTTCGAGACATGCTACCTCGACGGTTGCGCCAACCCGGATTTGCTTCGCGTCAACTTCGTCACCCTTTATTGAACGCGGCCATGCGTCGATGTTGCTCGAAGCGTTGGCGTTGCCTGCTAATGCCCGCACTATCGACGTATCGGGCAACCGGCGCTGCGCCGTATCTGCACTTCTTGATGCGTTATTGGGGCAGGGAGATACGCTGATTGCGTCTGGTGAAAAGCGGCCAGTCAGGGCGGGTAGTGCTTTTCATACTGCGTGGGGCGATGGTGGCAGTGCAGCTGTCGTGACGGATGATGGCAGTGCTGCCCTGATAGGCTATGCCAGTCTTGCGCGTGATTATGTTGATCTGTATTCGTCACGCGAACATCCGACGCCCTATGCGTACGAAGAACGCTTCGTAAAAGAAACTGCGACGCGTGATGTTATTGCGCCCACCATTAAAGCGGCGCTTGCTGATGCGGGTGTGACGTCAGCGGACATCGCTCATGCCGCTATATGCGAGCCATTGCCGGGTATGTGGCGGGATATCAGCAAAGCAACTGGCATCACCGCGCCCAATCATGCAAGCGACCTGAGTGCCGCCGCTGGTGATCTCGGCGCAGCGCATCCGCTGTTCGCGCTCGCACTCGCTTTGGACGCAGCTCAGCCGGGCGATATAATACTGCTCGCTGGATTTGGAAGTGGTTGCGATACTTTGATATTTAAAGTGATCGGAGCGGTGGCTGGAGCAGCAAAAGCACGCGCCGCACTCACACAAGGCCTGATTTTCGCCGACTATGTGCGGTTTCTCTCACTCACCGGAACAATCGATCTGGACTGGGGCATCCGGTCCGAATTCGAGCAAAAGACCCAAGCAACGGTGCTGGAACGCTATGGCCGCGACATGATCGGTTTCATCGGTGGACGCGATACGAGAGGCAATGTCCAGTTCCCCAAATCGCGAATTCCCGTGCGTCCTGATGCTGATGGCCCCGAACCGATGGAGGATATGCGGTTGGCCGATGTGCCTGCAAAACTCGTTTCGGTGACCGCAGACCGGCTGAACTTCACGCCAGACCCGCCTTTCTGGTTTGGTCTAGTTCAGTTCGAAAACGGCGCGCGGGTGATGATGGAATTCACTGATGCGGACGCCGATGGCTTTAAGGTGGGGGATAGTGTGGCGATGCGGCTGCGGATTAAATCGCACGACAAAAGGCGTGGCTTTCGGACCTATTTCTGGAAAGCCGCCCCTGCTCTCCGCCCGATAATGGAGGCGTAAATATGGCCAGTGGGATCAAAGACCGCGTCGCCATAATCGGCATGGGCTGCACCGTATTTGGTGAATTGTGGGACAAAGGGCCCGAAGACCTGATCGTCGAGGCGTTTGAAGAAGCGTTGGCTGATGCGGGCATTGCGCGCGGACAGATTAACGCCGCGTGGGTTGGTAATGCGCTGGACGACATCAATATCGGCAACAGCGCGCTCCCGCTTGCGCATGCGCTGCGTCTCAAATCCATCCCCGTGTCGCGCGTTGAGAATATGTGCGCGACCGGCACTGAAGCATTACGCGCAGCCACTTATGCCATTGCCGCAGGAGCGGTCGATTTCGCCGTCGCGCTAGGTGTCGAGAAGCTTAAGGATACAGGCTATGGGGGCTTGCCGCTGCGCACCAAAGGTCTCGCGAATGACCTATGGATGCCTTATGGATCAGCGCCGGGAACCTTCGCGCAATTGGCCGGGGCTTACACCGCGCGCCACGGCGCGTCGTCCGAAGACCTCAAGCGCGCAATGGCGCATGTCAGCTGGAAGAGCCACCGGAACGGTGCGCTCAATGCCAAGGCGCATTTACGCAAAGCGGTGGATATGGAAACGATATTGAACGCTCCGATGATTGCCAATCCGCTCGGGCTATTCGATTGCTGCGGTGTGTCAGACGGTGCCGCCTGCGCGATTGTAACAACGCCTGAAATTGCCAAGGGTCTTGGCATTGCCAATCCGGTGACGGTTAAGGCAATTCAATTATCGGCAAGCCATGGCTGGGAAGCAAGTTATCATGAATGGGATGGCTCATCTATCCGCAACACACAAGAAGCCGCTAAACGCGCATATGCCGAAGCGGGGATTTCCGCTCATGACCTGTCGATGACCGAAGTGCATGATTGCTTCTCAATCACCGAACTGGTTACCATGGAAGATCTAGGCCTATCAGCTGAAGGCAGCGCCATATTCGACATATTGGATGGCCGCTATGACAACAACGGCGCGATGCCGTGCCAAACCGATGGCGGATTGAAATGCTTCGGCCATCCGGTTGGTGCTTCGGGCCTGCGGATGGCATATGAGGTTTATAGCCAGCTTTTGGGCCGCGCGGGCGACCGACAGTTGGCCAATGTAGATTTCGGCCTTACGCATAATCTGGGCGGGCAGCCCGCCAATAGCGTGGCGGCTGTCTCTATCCTCGGACGACTAAATTAGGGAAACAGACAATGGCTGGACTTTACTTCGACCAATTCGAGATTGGGCAGGTTTTCAAACATGAAATCCGCCGCACCGTCACCGACATGGACAATATGCTGTTCTCGTCGCTGACGTACAATCCAGCAGCGATCCATATCGACCATGAATATGCCAAAGGCACCGAGTTCGGCAAACCGCTGATGAATTCGATCTTTACGCTCGGCCTCGTCATTGGATTGTCGATTCAGGATACCACGCTCGGCACCACAATCGGCAATCTGGGCATGACGGATACGACATTTCCTAAGCCTGTTTTTGCGGGGGACACGATCCGGTCCGAAACGAAGATTGTCGAAAAACGCGAGAGCAAATCGCGCCCGACGCAAGGTATCGTGACGTTCGAACATATCGGTCTTAACCAGCGCGACGAGGTAATCTGTCGCACTGTACGCGCTGCGCTGATGATGAAGGCGCCAGCATGAAATTAAGGTCGATGCTGTTTGTCCCAGGCGACAGCGAAAAGAAATTTGCCAAGGCACGCGCGACGGCGGCTGATGCATTGATCCTTGATCTGGAAGATTCGGTTGCGCTTGAACAAAAAGCCACTGCGCGCGACCATGTCGCTTCGCTGCTCAACGATAACACCCCGAGGCGCTGGTCGTTTTTCGTGCGGCCCAATCCATTCGACACCGGATTGACCTATGAGGATCTAGCAGCGGTTGTGAAACCCGGGCTTGGTGGCCTGCTAATACCCAAGGCCGATGGGGCACATGATATCGCGCGTATCGCCGAAGAATTGGACAGACTGGAAGCAGCCGCTGGAATGGAAATCGGCACCGTTAAAATTGCAGTCGTTGCGACCGAAACGCCGATCGCGATGTTCAATCTGGCAAGCTATACCCCGCCCCATCCGCGCTTGATTGCGCTCACCTGGGGCGCGGAGGACTTGGCCGCAGCCATTGGCGCAACGGGCAACAAGGAAGATGACGGTCAGTGGACTTCGCCCTATCAAATGGCGCGCAATATGTGCCTGTTCGCATCGGCTGCAGCAGGCGTGTTGCCGCTCGATACGCTTTACGCCAATTTTCGCGATGCCGAGGGCCTTGAGGCTGATTGCAGACGCGCCAGGCGCGACGGGTTTCTGGGCCGCATCGCTATTCATCCTGATCAAGTAGACATCATCAACCGCTGCTTCACGCCGTCGGATGCTGAAATTTCAGAGGCCCGCAAAATTGTAAATGCCTTCGCCGCTCATCCGGGCGCTGGTACGCTCGGCATCGATGGCAAGATGTTCGATATACCCCACTTAAAGGCAGCGCAAAAAACGCTCGCCTCAGTAAATTAGGAGAAAAAAATGTCCGCATCCCGTCCCCTACCGACCGAAGATGATCTCAATGTCATTCGCGAAGGCGTTCGAGCCGTATGCTCGCATTTTGGTGATGACTATTGGCTCGCCCGCGATGATGATGGGAAATTTCCGCATGAGTTCCACCGTGCCATGGCCGAAGGTGGCTGGCTCGGGATTACCATGCCTGAGCGATATGGCGGGTCGGGCCTTGGCGTCACCGAAGCCACGGTCATGATGAACGAAGTGTCGTCCCACGGTGGCGGCTTTGCAGCCGCATCGACCATCCATATCAATCTGTTCGGACCACATCCGATTGTGGTGGAAGGCACGGAGGAGCAAAAGGCACGGTGGGTTCCGCGTCTAGTGTCGGGCGAAGACCAATGCTGCTTCGGTTTTACCGAGCCCGACGCTGGTCTCAACACGACGCGCATCAAAACCTTCGCCGAAAAAGTTCCTGGCGGCTATATCGTGCATGGCCAAAAGGTCTGGACCTCGACCGCGCAGGTGGCGAACAAGATTATGCTACTAACGCGCACGACGAAATATGAGGATTGCGATAGACCAACCGACGGCATTACCATTTTTTACACCGACCTCGACCGCAGCAAAATCGACGTAAACTTAATTCCGAAAATGGGCCGTAAAGCGGTCGATTCGAACGCGATCTTTATCGACGGCTTGTTCATCCCCGACGAGGACCGGATCGGCGAAGAGGGCAAAGGTTTTGGCTACATCCTCCACAGCCTTAACCCCGAACGCATACTGATTGGCGCTGAAGCCATCGGCATAGGCCGCGATGCTTTGCGCCGTGCCACGCAATACGCCAAAGACCGCGTGGTGTTTGATCGCCCCATCGGGCAAAACCAGGGCATTCAACACCCGCTTGCTGAAAAGTGGATGTATCTCGAATCTGCATGGCTCATGTGCGAAAAGGCCGCCCGCCTATACGATCAGGGATTGCCGTGCGGTGCAGAATCGAACGCCGCCAAATTCCTCGCAGCCCGCGCATGCCATGATGCCGCCTGGCAGGCAGTCGCGACGCATGGTGGCTTTGGCTATGCCAAGGAATATCATGTCGAACGGCTTTACCGCGAATCCGCATTGACTCGGCTAGCGCCGATTACCGAACAGCTGATTATGAGCTTCATCGCTGAAAAGGTGCTTGGGCTTCCAAAAAGCTATTGAGGGACAGGGTTATGGGAATGATGGATGGCAGAGCCGTTTTGGTCACGGGCGCGGGTCGTGGGGTCGGGCGAGGCATTGCGCTGGAGTTAGCAAAGGCTGGGGCAGCGGTAGTGGTCAATGACCTAGGCGTATCGATTACCGGGGAGAATGCCGAGGGATCGCCAGCAGAGCAAGTTGCCGCCGAAATCAAGGCACTGGGCGGCAAGGCTGTCGCTAATCATGACAGCGTCGCCGACTGGGACGGGGCTTGTGCTATGGTCAAATCCGCAGTCGATAATTTTGGACGAATTGATGCGGTGGTAAACAACGCAGGCAACCTGCGCGACGTCTATTTCCATAAGATGAGCCCCGAAGACTTTGATGCGGTAATTGCCGTACACTTAAAAGGAAGCTTCAACACCAGCCGTGCTGCCGCGCCATTTTTCAAAGAGCAGGGTTCGGGCGCTTATGTTCACATGACATCGACCTCGGGCCTTGTTGGCAATTTCGGACAGGCCAACTATTCAGCCGCAAAGCTTGGTATTGTGGGCCTCTCTAAATCCATTGCGCTCGATATGCAGCGTTTTGGCGTGCGGTCTAACGCGGTTGCGCCGTTTGCATGGACGCGAATGATCGACTCGATCCCTACCGACACGCCCGAACAGCAAAAGCGCGTCGATGGGCTCAAAAAACTCGATGCTAACAAAATCGCGCCGTTTGTTGTCGCCTTGTGCAGCGATCAAGGTGCTAAAGTTACCGGCCAGATTTTCGCCGTGCGTAACAACGAGATTTTCCTTTTCTCCCAACCACGTCCGATCCGCGCGGCGCACACAGCAGATGGCTGGACTCCGGAAACCGTGGCGGAGCGAGTGTTCGATCAGTTCGCCAAAGACTTCTATCCACTAGATCGTTCGGCAGACATTTTTACATGGGATCCTGTATGAGCGTTGCGTCTGATCTTCGTTCCAAACTTCGCATACCGGTCATGGCTGGGCCAATGTTCATCGCCTCTACAGCAGATCTGGTCATCGCCCAGTGCAATGCGGGTATCATAGGCTCAATGCCTGCGCTCAACCCACGTTCTACCGAGGCACTGGGTGAAGATGTGGAGCGCATAGCCGCAAGTGTCGCCAACATGCCTTATGCCATCAATCTGGTTGCACATGCCAGCAACTCCCGATTGGAAGCCGACCTCGAGGTTGTCCTGAAATACAAGGTGCCGATCGTCGTGCTGGCACTGGCTGCCAATCCCGATTTGGTTAAACGGCTTCAAGACAACGGCAGTCTGGTGTTTCAGGACGTCATCAAAAACCGCCACGCGCAGAAATGTGCGGAAATGGGCGTTGACGGGATCATTGCGGTTGCCGCAGGCGCTGGCGGACATACTGGTGATCTCTCACCTTTCGCGCTGGTACAAGAAATCCGCGAGTGGTGGGACGGATTGCTTTTGCTCTCCGGCTGTATCGCCAATGGCCGGTCTGTGCTGGCAGCCGAAGTGCTCGGCGCTGATTTGGCCTATATCGGTTCGCCGTTTCTGGCTTCAACCGAGGCAAATACGCAAGCCGGTTTCAAGCAAATGATCGTCGACGGTGCGGCGGCTGACATCGTTACCACAAATTGTTTTACCGGGGTCGACGCCAACTTCCTGCGACAGTCACTAATAGAAAATGGTCTTGACCCCGCCAACCTCAAACGCGCTGAAGGCAAAGGCATCAACATCGATGGCGGCGGCGAAAATGCTAAGGCATGGAAAGAAATCTGGAGTGCTGGCCAGGGCATTTGTGTGGTGAAACACGCCGAGCCCGCGACGGCCTATATCGACCGGCTCGCTGGCGAATATACAGCGGCGCGGGCCTGGTTGGGCATGAAGGCGTGAACCGGCAAGTCATCCTGACGTCGCGGCCAACTGGTGTGGCGCAAGCTGAAAACTTCGCGATTGTCGATGCATCGTCCCTGCCATTGGCCGACGGTCAAATCCGTATCCGCAACAGATACCTGTCGGTCGAGCCCGCGATGCGCGGCTGGATCGCCGACACCGGTAACTATTCCGCGCCAGTAGCGATTGGCGCAGTCATGCGTGCGCTTGCCGTAGGTGAGGTGGTAGAAAGTATGACAGAGAAATACCGTCCAGGGGAGCTTCTCGTCGGTTGGTTCGGGTGGCAAGACGAGGCGGTCGTTGAACAATCCGATATTGTGCGCCAGATAACCGAAGTTGATCTGCCGCCGTCGCTGGCGCTTGGCATTCTGGGGATTAATGGCGTAAGCGCGCATCTTGCTTTGACGCTGATAGGTGAGCCTACGTCTGGGGATACGGTGCTGGTATCAACCGCCGCAGGTGCGGTCGGATCTGCTGTTGGCCAGATTGCACAGATTTTCGGTTGCAGGACAATTGGTATAACCGGCGGCTCCGAAAAGGTCGCGCAGTGCACCGAACATTTCGGATATGATGCCGCGCTGGATTATAAAGCGGCCAATTTTGCCGGGGCGCTGGCCGCCGCATGTAGTGACGGCGTGAATGTCTATTACGACAACACGGCAGGCGCTATCAGTGACCTAGTCTATCCTCATCTATCGCTTAATGCGCGCGTAGTGATATGCGGAACGGCAGCAATATCTTCATGGTCGCCGTGGCCAGATGGACCGCGTGTCGAGCGTCATCTCCTACTCAAACGCGCGCGGATGCAGGGCTTTGTCATTTTTGACCATATGGACAAATATGAGGCGTCGGTGGCACAGCTCGCTGATTGGGTTCGCTCGGGCCGGCTCCGCTATCAAGAAGATATCTTAAACGGGCTGGATACTTGTCCCGACGCATTGGCGGGGCTGTACCGCGGCGAGAATAAGGGTAAGCGGATCATTAAGCTTTAGTAGGGCGAGCAACATATCAATTAGAAACATGGTTTATATTGCGCTTTCGCTTGTCTCGGTCGCCTGGGCTTGGTCTTGGGGTTTCCAATGGATGGCGGGCGGCGGCAACTTGCTAAACCTGCCGAGCTTTTTCCTTGATAGCGATAATTCGGGCAGCGCTGCCGCGTTTCTTGCCATCGACATTGCGGTCGTCTAGGCTGCCTATATGATCTGGGTTGAGGGCGATGCCACGACGATTGGATTGTGCGCAAAGAATGGCTGGATATTCCTCCCGCGCCCCTTCCTTGGCACCTACTTCGCCTTCCCGCTTTATCTCGTCATGCGCGAACGGCCTCTTGCAAAAACTGGCCAGATTACATGAACCTCGACGTCAGCCGCGCCGAGCTTTTTGCCGAGCGTCGCTGGCAGAAATCCTTTCGCTGGCTGCGTAAAAATGCGCCGGTGCATTACTGCCCCGATAGCAAACACATTCTATATTGGTCAGTTTCCCGCTACCAACCGTGAAGGGGGCGTGTTTGCTAACACCGACCAGCTTGACATACAGCGCGAAAATGCGCGAGGACATCTATCTTTCAGCTACGGGGTCCTCCGCTGCCTCGGCGCGCGTTTGGCAACGTTGCAAGTACGATTCCTCATGGAAGAAATGGCCGCGCGGCGGATGCGGTTCGAGGTGCTTGAGGAGCCGGTGCATTTCGCACACAGCTCTGTGAACGAGTATGAAGCGATGACCGCCTGGGCATCCCATTATTGAAACGGAGAGTGATATGACCTCGGTAAGCCTGAAAGGTAGTAAAGTCGCAATCATCGGCGGGACATCTGGCATTGGCCTTGCGGTGGCACAGGCGGCAGTTGCAAATGGTGCGTCGGTAGTCGTTGGGTCGCGCAACGCCGAAAGGGTGAATGCTGCAGTCGTCACGCTTGGTGTTTCGGCGACCGGTCAAATACTGGACCTGACCGACGAAGCCAGCGTTGCGGTGTTTTTCGAACAAGTCGGCCCGTTTGACCATCTGGTCTATACTGCTGGTGATTGGCAGCGGCGCAAGACCAACATCAATACCAATTTTCACCTTGCCGACGCACAGGCTGGCTTCGACGTGCGCTTTTGGGGAGCCATACTGGCCGTGAAACACGCCATTCCTCATATCGCGCTGAACGGATCGGTAACATTGACAGGGGGTGTGCTTGCGCATCGCCCGCAAAAGGGTTCAGCCCTTTCCACCGCTATCGCGGGCGCTGCCGAGCATTTGATGCGGGGGCTGGCAGTCGATCTGGCACCAGTGCGCGTCAACCTTGTCGCCCCCGGTCTAGTCGCGACTGACATTTGGGCGCGCCTGCCAGACGGCGCGATGCAGGCGATGGTTGATGGCCAACCCTTGCCGCGCCCGGGCCTGCCAGCGGAGGTTGCGGAGGCTTATATGTATTTCATGCGCGGGGCTTATACGACCGGACAGGTCGCCATCGTCGACGGTGGACGCTTATTCATGTGACCGGGCGGGCTTTGGCAAGCCATATATCGGCGGCGTCAGCGGTCGCGGTTCAATATGTCCATACCCTTGATCGCTCATATTCGGCGGTATGTGTAAAAGGGCGGAGTCGCAGGTGGCAGATTACCGCCGATTCATCGCCAGAACAGCACAAACAGCACGACAAGCGTCGGACCTCACCAAGCGCAAATCCATTGCTAATTCAAGTTTTGCGGTTCGGTCATGCAACGCTCCGCCCTTCATTGCCCCAATAGATCGCCCTCAAATCCTTCTTCGACACTTTGCCAGATGGGACCAAGGGAAAAGCATCAACGAAGTCGACGCTCTTTGGTACCTTATAGGCAGCAAGCCGTTCGCGGCACCAAGCGATAAGGTCGTCCGGGATCGCGCCGCCTTCTTTGGCGATAACGATGGCCTTCACCGCTTCTCCCCATCGCAGATCTGGTACCCCTATGACGGCGACGCCGGCGACGTCCGGATGCGTCGAAAGAACATTCTCAATCTCGGCGGAATAGATGTTTTCCCCGCCTGACACGATCATGTCCTTCGCGCGATCAACGATGTAATAAAGCCCTTCGGCGTCACGGCGGACAATGTCGCCGCTGCGATACCAGCCATTTTGCAGCGCTGAAGCCGTCGTTTCGGGTTGTTGCCAATAGCCTTTGGTGATGGCCGGTTGGCGAATCAGCAATTCGCCGGGCACGCCGTCCGAAACCTCGTTGCCTTCCGCATTGACGATACGAAACTCAACCAAAGGTAACGGGCGTCCGCAGCTTTGCAGTTTTGCTTCGTCATTCAAATCATGTTCGTCTGGCCGCAGAATCGAGGAGGCCCCACCAGCTTCTGTCGAGCCATAGAATTGCATAAACTTGCCCGGCATATTGGCAATTGCGCGCTTAATGAGTCCCAAAGAAATAGGTGAACCGGCATAAAGAGTAAGTCGCAGCGAAGAAAAGTCCGTCGCCGCTGAGTCGGGATGATCGAGCAGCATTTGCAGCATTGTCGGGGTTAGTGTCAGCAAAGTTGGCTGCAAAGCGGTTAGCGTTTTTAACACCAAAGCCGGATCGAACTGTCGAACGATAATAATCGACACGCCATTATATAGGCATTGCAGCGTGATTCCCAAATGCAGCAGATGAAAATTTGGCAGGGCATTGATGAAGCTGTCGTTACGATCCCAATGATAGGCTGGCTCAAAATGTTCGGATAGCCGCATCATGTTGGTGCCACGGTGCGACAGCATCACGCCCTTTGGCCGCCCCGTGGTACCCGACGTATAGAGCTGAAAGGCAGTATCGTCTTCGCTGACCGAAACATCGGGTCGCGTCCCAGCTTGGCCAGATACTAGTTCCTCATATGTATCGTTCTCGTCAATCCAGATCGCACGCGGTGGGCTCGCCATCAGCGGGCAAGCCGCTGTCCAGAGTGGCTCCTGCTCTCTCTCCACGATCACAAATTCTATCTCGCTATCGGCGATTTGCTCGGCCAGTTCGGGCGCCGCCAAACGCCAGTTAAGCGCGACCATCCCCGCACGCGTGCGTGTGCAACCGAAGAATGCGGCATAAAAATCCAGGCTATTTTTTCCCATATAGCCGACAAGTTGGCCGGCCTGTGCGCCTTCGCCTAACAGAAAATGGGCGGAGCGGTTGGCGAGCCGATCAAACTCGGCGAAGCTAACGGTCCGCCCCATCGTTTTGAATGCAGTGCGTTCCGGGTCGTGCCGCGCCCAATAATCGGGATAATCGCCCAGCGTTCGGATTTCAGGATAAGGCCACATTAATCAACACCCTTTGAAATTTGGGACACACAGCGCACTGGGGAGCTTTCGGAGACCTTTATCGCCGCTTCACATATTTCGGAGCATAGAAAAGGGTTAATCGGATTACCTTTGCCTGGGTTGGTAAGCGTCAGCCGAGCCTGTCCGTTCATGACGGATATGAACAATGTTGTAAAAGGCATTCACACTTCCTTTTTGTCAATCACTTTACTAAACACAGATTGCCAAGTCAATTCACTCTTGCTGCCATTGACGCGAACCGCACTGCAGCCTGAGAAAGGCTCCAATCTGGGATCATGATAGCCTTGACGGCAGCCGGAAGTTACTATAACGAATGAACGATTGGTGCATGGTTCGGTAAATATGTTTACTATATATCATCAGCGCAGGAGGGAATGCAGTGAAAATAATACAGGACAACATAAAAAGGCGGTACTCTTCCTCCGCAAGGCGTTTATCGACCAGCGATCATGTGAGCTCGATTATAACGTAATCTTCGCCCGCTGCTGTTAATACCTTAGGTCGCGTATCTGAACTGGCTCACCCCTAAATCCATTGCCGCCAGACAGCGCGGCAACCAACTGCTCAGTGCAAGCCTAACCACCTCTTGCTTGAAATCGCCCGTATGTTTGATCGCCATGATCGGTCTCCTTAAGGGAGTTATAAAATCTCAAGTGATCGAAACCAAAACGTTGCAAGTCTATTACTGATATTTTAGTTCTACCGAATGAGACAAATGCGAGTTTTTTGGGCTAAGGAAGGGTATGTCGTGACAATTTTATTGAGGCATGATCTGAAACGTTCAGTTTAATGAAATGGACCGGAATGGCCTTCGATTATTTCCCACCTTCGCGTCCCGTGATTCGCGCGATTTAGATGCAAACCAGGGTGAACCTATGATTACAGCTGCAGATTACAAATTTCATGAGCGGGATAGCACCGACGACACTTGGACCGAAACCGTCTTCCAGATCTTTTCGGTTCCGGAACTCGGCATCAGCGGAAATATCTACGTGCTCACGCGCCCAAATTTGGGGGTTTGCCATTGCTCAATCGAGATCCATCAGGGATTATGCATGCATCCATGGCAGCTTCACCATAATGACTCGCAGATGCATATGCGCTGCCCGGAGGATTTTTCTGACTTCACCCTTCCCAACGGCCTGACCT
>Ga0209443_1000901_pt1 | contig 19427 bp, 21 predicted proteins | sample LauGreBMM110DCMD_2_FD_187571 | JGI IMG/M metagenome (GOLD analysis project Ga0209443, IMG submission 187571) | Freshwater lake microbial communities from Lake Michigan, USA - Su13.BD.MM110.DCMD (SPAdes) (version 2) | ecosystem: Environmental > Aquatic > Freshwater > Lake | place: Lake Michigan... | reverse complement strand
GTTCTTTAACCCGTGATTTAGGCATTCGTATTGAAGGAAGACACCGAGCTTGGGGTGATGCCGCAGCAACCGCACAAGTATTAACCATGGCAATTGAAAAAGAAGGGATGAAACCTATTCATAGTTTATTGGCGAAAAAAGAACCAAGAAAAAAAATAGTACCGCCTCCTAATGAAATCGCGAATGATCGGTCAGATGCCGAAGATTAATTTAAGATGCTTTTGGCGTATACTAATAATCCGCAGTCACCCCTGTATAATTATGCGGAGTAATTGCTTTTAATTCTTTCTTAATAGTTGTATTAACTTTCAGGCCATCGATAAATTTGTGTATCCCTTTTTTATCAATCTTATTATTACCTCTTGTTAAGTCCTTTAATGCTTCGTATGGATTAGGGTAGTTTTCACGGCGTAAAATAGTTTGAATAGCTTCGGCAACCACCGCCCAATTGTTTTCCAAATCAGCCTGCATTTTTTCTTCATGTAAGATTAATTTACCCAATCCTTTTTCTAAAGAATTTAATGCAATGATGATATGACCAACAGGAACACCCGCATTTCTTAATACGGTTGAATCGGTTAAGTCGCGTTGTAAACGACTGATAGGAAGCTTCGCTGCCAGATGTTCTAATACCGCATTGGCCATACCTAAATTACCTTCGGCATTTTCAAAATCAATTGGATTTACTTTATGTGGCATAGCGCTTGATCCAACTTCGCCTTTTTTAGTTTGTTGCTTGAAGTAATCCATGGAGATATAGGTCCAAACATCACGACTAAAATCAATTAAGATATTATTCAATCGCTTAAGCGTATCGCATTGCGCAGCAAAATGATCGTAGTGTTCAATTTGTGTAGTGAATTGCATTCTTTGTAAACCCAAAACTTCATCCACAAATTCATTACCTAGGCTAACCCAATTCTTTTTTGGGAAAGCAACATGGTGTGCATTAAAATTTCCAGTAGCACCACCAAATTTAGCAGCATAAGGAATTGAAGCAAACAATTCAATTTGATGATGTAATCTTTCCACAAAAACCATGATCTCTTTTCCTAAGGTTGTCGGAGAAGCAGCTTGTCCATGAGTTCTTGCTAACAAGGAAACCTTTTTCCATTTTTTTGCTAACTGAAATAAATTATTTTGCAAATTGATGTACGCAGGTAAAATATTATTTTCCATTGCTTCCTTCCAGCTTAATGGAATAGCGGTATTGTTAATATCTTGAGAAGTTAATCCGAAGTGTATCCATTCCTTTAATTCACTTGCTTTGTTTTGATCTAAGATATCTTTTAAAAAATATTCAACCGCTTTAACATCGTGGTTGGTGGTGGCTTCAATTGTTTTAATTTTTTCTGCATCCGCTTCGCTAAAATTTTCAACCACTCCAAGTAAAGTTTTGCGTAAAGCTGGGGTAACTTTAAAAAACTTTTTATCTGCCAAAAACAAGAAGTAGTGCACTTCCACCAATACACGGTATTTGATAAGGCCAAATTCAGAGAAATAAGCGCTCAATGAGGCAGTTTGCTTTTGATAACGTCCGTCAATGGGAGATATGGCTGTAAGTTTTGACATTGGATTGTGCTTTAAAGAAGTAGTTACTATATTAAAAAAAAGGTTTTTCTTTGTGCAAAGTTAATTCAATTGGACAAAAGATGGCGCATAGGCGCGGTAAGTTATTTAAATACCCGCCCATTATTATTAGGATTAGCCCATGAGGGCTTTAAAAATCGGATTGATTTGGTTAAATCTTATCCAGCTAAAATTGCCCAGGATTTGTTATCCGGTCAAATTGATATAGGTTTAGTTCCAGTCGCTATTATTCCCCAATTAACCCATCCGCATATCATATCGAATTACGTTATTGGCACCAACGGAGCGGTTGCATCGGTGGCCTTATTTAGTGAAGTTCCTATTGATGAAATAAAAAGTATTTATTTAGATTACCAGAGTAGAACATCGGTTCAATTATTAAAGATATTGTTAGCGCAGTTTTGGAAAAAAGAAGTTGAATTTTTAGCAGCAAGGGAAGGGTATATTGATCAAATCTCTGGAACTACAGCAGGTTTGATTATCGGAGATAGGGCCTTGGATAATTTAAGTAATTTCCCTTACGTGTATGACCTTGGCTTGGCTTGGAAACAGCATACAGGATTGCCATTTGTATTTGCAGCTTGGGTGGCGAATCAACCCATTCCTTTCGAGTTTATGGCTGCTTTTGATGCAGCGAATGGTTATGGCGTAGCACGTTTAGAAGAAGTGATATCCTTGATACCCGCAAATGAGCAAGTATATGATTTGCATAAGTATTACACGGAGAATATTAGTTACGTGTATGATGAAGAAAAGAAGCAGGGCTTGAATGCTTTTTTAAACTTAATAAAATCTTAATTACTTTTGAGTATGACTGTATTTGAAAAATTAATTACCCTGCTTTCCTATATCAAACAGCCTGCAAAAAGGAAGATGATTAAATTGGCTGCGACATTTCACAATCAAGTAGGTTTAGAAGTAGGTGGTCCAAGTGCTTTATTTAATTTTAAGAGTGCCTTTCCGATTTATTTGCATGCGAAGATGATTGATGGCGTTAATTTTTCAAATCATACGCTTTGGGAAGGAGAAATTCAACAAGGTAATTTATATAAATATTATAAAAATAAACAAGGCTTTCAGTTTATTGGGGAGGCGTCGGATTTAAGTGCCGTGAAAGATGCGAGTTACGATTTTGTACTTTCCTGTCATTCATTAGAGCATGTGGCAAATCCAATAAAGGCATTAAAAGATTGGAGTCGGGTAATGAAGCAGCATGGACGTTTAGTATTAGTGCTGCCTGATAAAGAATTTACTTTTGATCATAATCGACCCATCACCACTTTGACACATTTGATTGAAGATTATAACAACCATGTGACCGAATCGGATACTACGCATTTCGAGGAAGTGATTGCATTACATGATTTTAAATATGATGCTTTTGTAAAGTCGAAGGAGGATTTAATAAATCGTACCCATTTAAATATTGAAAATAGGGCAGTGCATCACCATGTCTTTAACCTTGGCTTAATTAAGGAGCTACTTGTTTATTGTGGCTTTGAAATGGTGCATCAACAAACCTATCCGCCATTTCATTTGGTGAGTGTTGCGCAAAAAAAGTAACCCTCTTATTTTTTGCTAAAAATTGCTGGTAATTTTACTTTAAAAAAGTTATTGACTATTTCAAGTGCTTCAGGTGCAGGGTTAATCCATGAAACTAACAAATAGAAGCTGATTCCAAAAACAGAGGATTGTAAAAATATATTTGCAACAATATTATTTACGCTTGGAATTTGGTGCACTAGTAAAATGAGTCCAATGCTTAGTAATAAAAATAGGCCATGCTTATAAGTATAGGGTTGTAATTTGAACTTTTTGTACAAGAATAGGAAACGAATACTATTATATAAACAAAGTGCGATCAAATTTGAATAAGCCAAACCTTCGAGATTATAATTTTTTATCAAATAGTAGTTCAATGGCAATGATAAAAGGATATAAAATAAGTTGGTAAAAAAATCAAATTTCCAAAAATTGGAAGTGCCAATAATTTGACTATTTACGCCCGTGGCTAAATCAATTAGCTTGGCCAATCCTAATATAAAAATCAGCTTACTGATGGCGTCATATCCACCAGCTTCTTTATTACTTACCCAATTTAAAAAGTTAACTAAATTGTCTGTGTTTAACCAAATGAGTCCAAATAATAGTAATCCAATAGCTAATAAGTTAGATACGCTTTTATGGTAAATATTTTTGATGTTCGCAAAATCTTTGTTTTTCCAAGAGGTAGCTAATACAGGTATACTGATTGAATTTAAGCTACGTTGCGGTATTTCTAAAATAGCTGAAACGTAAGTAGCAATAGCAAAAATTGCAGCATCATTTAATCCTCTTAATCCTACAATTAAAAAAGTATCATTTGTTCGCGCTAGTAAATTGAAAAATTGTCCTGCAAAAACAAATAATGCAAAGCTGAACATCTTGCCTTTGAGTCGTCTGGTGACACTGCTAATTTGCAAACTTTTAAATGAAAATTGTTGCGATTTAATTAAGTTAATTAATAATAATAAACTAGGTATTACATATAATAAACTAAAAAAGGTTAAAAACACAGCAAGGTCAATGTATTTTAATCCAAAAGCAATAATAAGTAGGGTAGTTAAAATACGAATTAAAGTTTCTCTTAAAAAATTCGAGTAAACCCCTTTTCTTAAACCCCAGGCAAATGCTTCCAGCCAATAAAATATTAATAAGAAAAAAGTATAAGGATAAACATAATTAAAATACTGCGCTAAGCTGGGGGACTTGCCTAATTTACGAATGATAAAATCCTTTTGTTGCCAGCCAATAATTAATAAAATACAAAAACCTATTAAGTTAATGATTAAGGTGATGAAGGGGAGCTCATTTTTTTTAGGCCCTAAATAATGATTGTAAAAGGGATAAAATTTATAAATCACAGGTAAAGTGCCTAGTGTACAGAATACAGATAGTGTAGCGCCAATATCTAACATGGCCCTAACCAGTCCTTGGTCATTTTTTGAAAAGAATATCGGAAATAATACTAATAGGTTAACGGCTCCTATTAAAAAGCCAATCATGATAAAAAATGATGATTTAACCCCTTGTTTTTGAATAATACCCATACTACAAATATATTGTAAATGTGGTAAAAGTAAATATGTAATGAAATGGGCTTATTTTTACAATATGGAACAATTGTCGGTCATTACCATCAGCTTTAATAATTTAAAGGAATTGCAGCAAACATGTGATTCGGTAGATAATCAGACCTTGCCTCCTTTTGAGCATTACATTATCGACGGATCCAGCAACAATGAAATTTCAGCATGGTTAAATAAAACACCACAACCAGTATATCGCAAATGGATTTGTGAAAGAGATAAGGGTATTTCAGATGCATTTAATAAAGGGATTAAGCTGGCAGCTGGATCGATCATCCATCTTTTAAACTCGGCGGATGTTTACTATTCAAATTCAGTTATTGAAACTGTAGCCAATTACTTTAATCAAAATGCACAAACGCAGTGGATAAGTGGAAATATTTACATGAAACGTGGCGGAATTTGGGTACATGTTGGTGTGCCATTTGATTCCAAACAATTATACAAGGGCATGCGTGCTGTTTCCCATCCAACTTGGTTTGTAAGAAAAGAGGTTTATGAGCGTGTGGGCCATTTTTCTGTTGACATTAAAATAGCGATGGATTACGATTTGATGTGCAGATTAATAGGGGAAGGCTATGATTATCTAAATGAAACTTTAATAAAGTTTGATGATTCTGGTGTAAGTACAAATCAATATTTAAATTCGATTCAAGAAAACACAAAAGTGTATGAATCTTATTTTGGGTACTCTATAGCTGCGCGTATTTGGCAATTTCGATTAAGGATATTGTACTATTTATTAAAATCTGGTTTCGGAAAGTTTTTATATGCTATAAAAGCCAAAAATCTAAAGTAATCATTTACAACACCGGCTTTTTGTAAATTCTTTTAAAAAGCAAAAACAGTTCGTTGAGTAATGGCGTTGTTTCAATAAATCGGGCTATTTGAATGGACTTGATTTTGAATGGGGCATAGGCAACCTCCATTTGCATGCATTTTCCGGCTATTTCATTCCTGACTTTGTCGATAGTTAATCCTTGCCTATTCATTTTTGGCGTGCGTAATAGCCTATGTGCCATTGCTTTTGTCGTACTTTCTGCAAAAGCGGTTAGGTTGGATTGTATGGATAATTCAAAATTGGCCGATTCTTGTTTTAATCCCTTTAAATAATCTAGAAAAAGAATAAAAGCGTCAAGTAAAATTTTATCTTTTGATGTTTTAGTTACAGAGGAATGAATACGAAATGAGAATTGGATAGATGGGTCAATCACTAAGTGACTTTTTTTAGTTAGCTCAATCCATAACTGTGCATCTGCATATATCAAATTAGGATAACTAGTAGGGATGCCTCCAATGGCATCGTAATCCTTGGATCTGAAAACATAACCGGTGGCCATAATGTCAATGGATTCTTTTAAAGTATATTCCAAATAGTCTGATGCGGTCATTTGAGTAGGCAATGACTGACATTTTTTTATGGCTTCACTATTGCTATTAATATAGTTAAAATGAGTATGATACAAACTTGCGTCTGGATTTGTGTTTATTAAGTTATTAATGCAACTTAAAAATCCTTTACTTAAAATATCATCATAGCCTAAAATGGTCATGTACTCTTTTTTATCAAGGTCTTTGATGCGGCCCCAGTTTTGTAAAATATCCAAATTTTTATCAGAAAGTTGGACGGTAATTTTTGGATTCTTCAAATCCTTAATTGCATGCAAGGCATCATCTGTGTTACTGGTAATATCAGCCAATATAATTATTTCGTAGTGCGGATAGTCCTGCGCTAAAACTGATTGTAAGCAATCTAGCAAATATTGCTTTCCCGTTTTGAAAGGGATGATTATTGAAAAATTATTTATTTTACCGCTCATATCATCTACAAGATAAATATTTATGCTTAAAAATTAAACATATTCAATTTTTACTGGTTAAATGAAGGCGGTTTTATGTAATTGGCTTAAATTTGGTTACACTAAATGAATTGTGGGATGAACATTGCAGGGGTTGTAATATTATATCATCCTGATATTAAGCAGTTGTCGGAGAATATTAACACTTATGTCCTTGGACTTAAGCAACTCTATATTTACGACAATTCTGAAATCCAAACCCCAGGTATTGAAGCGGCATTACATAATCTACATCCATGTATTAAGTATCATTTTTTTAATTCAAATGAGGGAATTGCCAAACGCCTTAATCAAGCAGTTGAAGCGGCAATGCAATCTCAGTATGATTATTTATTGACCATGGATCAGGACTCCTCTTTTAAGCCGGGTGATTTTGAAAAGTATAAATCACTCATTCAAAAAGGAGATTATATTAAAGTGGCTCAGTTTGGCATCAATTGTCAGCCACTAATTACCATGAGCAGTGAGCAACCACAAGAAGCCCTTACTTTAATTACATCAGGTTCCATTTTAAATTTGTCATTAATTAAAAAAGTAGGGGACTTTAATGAGGATTTATTTATTGATTTTGTGGACGCGGAATTTTCATACCGCGTGGTTCAATATGGTTTAATTAATTTAATGTTTTCAAATATTCTGCTCAATCATGCGCTAGGTAAATTAGTGCTCGGGAGATCACTAATGACTTTTAAAAAATCATTACGTATTATTCATGCACCTATACGTGCTTTTTATATTACAAGAAATGGGCTTCTCCTGTTATTTAAACACAAGGGGTTAAGTGAAGAAATGAAAAAAGATCTGATTAGATGTATGAAGATTTTAAAAAACGATTTAATATACCATCCGCAATTAACGCAGGTGTATATCAACGTGATGAAAGGGATTTTCGCCTTTTGTTTTAATAAAATGGGTAAAAAGTAAAACTACCCCTTGCTGCTTAATCTTAGCATTTCATCTATAAAAATGCCTTTTAATTTTAAAGTTTGTAATATTTTATTCGTCCTTACTAGTAGGTGGAATTTAAATTTTTCTGCAAAAGTCTTTTTTGATTTATCGTATTCAAATGACCATTGGCCTGTCATTTTTGAACTTGGTTTTACCATTGCTCTTTTTTCAAACAAAACAATACTATCATAATAATGAATCGTATTGGTAGTTTTGGTAAAATCATCCACCATAAAATTGGGTTGTTCTGTATAATGCGCATTTAATTGATCAATCAATGATTTAGTATATTCAATGAAAGTGCCATTCCTTTTTAGGCCTCCACCATAAGCATTCATGTAGGAAGTGTGCACATCTTCACATAAGTATAAACCCCCAATTTTTATATGTTTGTACAATTCTTCAAAGGATACGATTTGTTGGTCCTGTGTATGTCCGCCATCATCTATTAAAATATCAATAGGGCCTATTTTATCTACAATAGATCTAAGAAAGTTTCGATCCTCTTGTGAGCCTATTAATATATGGGTATTTTCTTCTTCCAATTGTTTGCATCTTGGGTCAATATCAATTCCCCAAATAGTGGCTTCAGGGCCAAAATATTTTCGCCACATTTGAAGGCTTCCGCCTTGGTATACGCCAATTTCAACAATCGTTATTTTTTTATTTCTATATTGATTAAAATATCTATCGTACACATCAAAATAATGATCAAATTTATTTACTAATCGTTTTTCATTGTGTTCGAAATAATCTCTAAGCTCGTTCATTATATTAATGTTTGTATTAAGTTATCCTAAAAGTCCTTTTATTGTATCTATCCTAAATTTTATGATCGGCCATGTTTTACTTGGGGTTAATTGTATTGCATATTTTATGCCTAAAATGATGCCGGCCCCCAATTTTAAAAGGTATTCCAAAATTTTCATTAAGTATGCACCAATTGAAATATTCAAAGTTCTTGTTTTCTCGCCACGGCCAATACCACTTGCTACACGGTACAAATATTCCGAGGTCAACTTTTTCACTTCCACTACATGATGAACACAAATACTTGGGTCGTAATATATCGTATGACCTAATGCAATTATTTTATAAAATAATTCTTTTCCCTCCCCACCAATTCGCAATGTCCCAACTACACCAGGTAAATTCACATTAAAGCCGCCGATTTGATCATACACTGATTTTTTCAATATCATATTTGATTCAAGCGGGTACTTCCCATTTTCAAAAGCACAGGCAGTAGGGGAGTAGTCAAAATTACCTACAAGGGAGGATACATAATAACTCATCCACTTAGGTTCGGATGGTATATATTTTGGGATGATACGTCCACCAAAACCCACTACTTCCGGTTGGTGATGGATATGTTTTAAAATATTTTCAACATAATTAGGAGTGGCTACTGCATCATCATCCATAAAACAAACCCATTCTCCTTTGGCTATAGCGGCTCCAGTATTACGCGCGAAGGAAGCCCCTTGTTTTGTTTCACTGATGAAAGTAAATTGTCCATTCGTATTTGTTTGCCTCCATTGTGCGTATACTTCCTTGGTATTGTCTGTTGAATTATTATCTACAATAATTACTTCAAAGTTATCAAGTCCCGAAGATTGAACATATAAACTTGTCAATGCATCGCTGATATAGCTTGCTCTGTTGTAACTACATATGATAATCGATAATGTCATTCAGTTGGATTAGCTTTTAAGAAAGTGATTTTTCTTTCTTGAATGATTTAATGATTATTCCAATCAGTAATCCCCACAAAATAACGGATGCCAATAATGAAGCTTTTTGTGCCATTGCAATGGAGCTTGGCTTGAACTCGAATCTAATATTGTGCTTACCGGCTGGTATCACTAAGCCTCTTAAAACATAATTTGTTTTGATAATAGGGGATTCAACATCGTCAATATATGCTTTCCATCCTAACTTATAATAGACCTCGCTAAATACTGCAAATTGTTTTTGATTTGCATTGGAACTATAGGTAACGATATCATTTTTATTTTCAACTAAATTAATAGTAGCGGCGCTGTCATAAGCTATGGCAGTTAGTTCATTTAATTTGTCTTTTTCCTCAATGATGGCTGTATCCTTTGGATTAAAACTACTTAAGCTGCTCATAACCTCGGCTGGCCCTTTTTTGTATTCTATTCCTTTAACAAACCATGCATTGCCTAATGCTTCAGGATTTGCCATGGTATCAGTGGCTATATTTCCTGTGATAACATACTTGGTATTCATCATATTCACAACAGGCAAACAATTTGGGAACTTATACCATTGGTTCTCGATTAAATCTTGGTAGATACTTAGTTTAGCAGGGTTATATCCTCCCACTGTGTTGTGGTGGTAGGCGACCAAAGCACCACCATTAAATGCGTTTTGAATACCGCCCCTCATATCCAATACACGGTAGTTGGAGGCATCTCTTTTCAGCGCAATATCAATAGGTGATTCAGTAAATGTGTTGTCATTTTCAGCTGCTTCAATATAGTTATCCGGTTTTAAATATTTTACATTGACTTGAAACAAATCAATCATGGTAATGATACCAATAGCCGCAATAAAAATTGTTTGATTGATAGTTTTTTTGAAGTACAAGAAAATGAACAGAAAGGCGAATACTATAAATATAAATGCCCTAAATAAATCACCTTCAACAAACGCTTTTCTATCTTGCGCTAATGCGTTGGTTAAATCACGTGCTGGTTGTTCAAATGCATTTCTTTGATTTGCATCTGTGATTTGACTTATTTGCGTAAGTAATTCTTTATCATTGGTACTTTTAAAATCACTATTGATATAAAATAAAAGTACACAAGCCAGTAAAGCACCCAAGGCTATAAAGCTTGGCTTGTATTTATTATAAAACTCCTTAAAATTATTTTGTTCGGTGATTCCTTGTAATCCAAACATCGCCATAATGCCAATAAGTAATGTTGGAATAACCATAATCATACTAGGTGCACGAAACTTATTGTAAAATGGTAGATGATCTACCATGAAAAAATTAAAACTTTCAAGGTAAGAACCGGCAGCTAACAACAATGAAAAAATAACTGCTGGAATAATCCACCATCTATGTTCATTGGTTTTAAATGAAATGCCAATAAAGGCAAAAAAGCAAATTAATATACCAATATATGGAGGGCCTGCAGTAAAGCCAATGCCACCCCAATAAAACTGAATAAATGATTGTAATTGCTGTGCTACCTGCGGTTGCATTTGTTGCAATGCTTCAATCGCTTTTGATTTCTCAGGATCAATCGCACTTGGATCACTTCCGCCACCATAAATATTAGGGAACATTAATACCAGTGGTTCTGTTTTAAACATACTATAGGATAAAGCATAATCCTTATTTAAACCAGCACTTGTCGTGTTGCTACTCTTCGTCGCTAAAATACTTCCACCACGGATGGACTCTTTACCATATTCATAAGTGCTAATTAAAATAGGGGCATTCACCGCTAAGCCTAATAATCCAGCAATCACGGCGGTTGCCATTGTTTTTAAAATATGCGCATATTCTTTTTTTAAGACCCATTGCATTAAAAAATACAAAGTCATAAAAAATACAATGATTAAACCGTAGTATGTTATTTGTAAGTGGTTCGCTTGCACAAATAATGCGGTGGCAATCCCTGTCAATAATCCGCCAATTAAATATTTCTTTTTAAAGATGAGTAAGATAGCGCCCACAAAAAAGGGTAGGTAAGCAATCGCGTGCATTTTAGTAATATGACCGACTACAATGATGATGGGGTTGTAAGTGGCAAAACTATAAGCCAGTGCGCCTATAATGCCAATGAAGGGGTTGATACTTAATACGATCGCTAAAAAATAAAAACATACACAGGCAAGAAAAAACAAATTGATGGGTTCTGCTAAGTTCAACGTTAAAATTCGATCCAATAAGCCAATGGTGAAAGTAAAGCCTGGTACCCCTGTAATTTGATAAGTGGGCATACCCCCAAACATACTATTGGTCCATAATGGATTTTGACCATATTTAGCACCTGCAGTTAGGGTTTCCTGTGCCATTCCCTTCCATTGACTTATATCAGATTGTTGTAATACTTTACCTTCCAATGCTGGTTTACAATAAATAATGGAGCAGAGTAAAAATATAGCCACTGCTATAAAATGAGTCAAATTAGCCTTGAAAAATGGTTTCATTATAATGGTTTCATTGTGTCAACAAACCTACAACTTAATTAGATATTGAAAAAATGAGGAGAAGCCAAATTTTCTTATCTTCCCATTCTAAATTACTAACCTGAAAATGAGCCGATTTAAACCCTATTTAGCGTTTTTGTCCAAATTGGCCATCATCTGTAATGGCTGTTTTGTTTTTTCGCTCATGGTCATGTTTGTGCCCAAAATTAATTACCCAGTTCCTTTATCAAATTTTGCTGCTGTTGTAGGATTGGAGATGGCTCCTGTGGTGAGTGTTTTGTTCGGAGTAGCACTATTATTTATGTGGGGGAAGAAACAGGCTATTGAATTACCCAACTGGCAAACAATTACTAATCTTTTAATGTTATTGTTTCAGCTCGTTTTTATTTTTGTTTAAATATTCAATTCGTATACATTATGATCCATTCCATTTTAAAAGATAAATCAACAAAGTTATTCTTGGGTATTTCTGCCTTTTTTGTGGCCAATGCTTTAATTGCAGAATGTATTGGGGGAAAGATATTTTCATTAGAAGGGGTATTTGGTTTGTCGCCAGCAAATTTGACTTTGTTTGGTGAAAAGGGATTGTCCTTTAATTTAACCTGTGGAGTATTATTGTGGCCTTTGGAATTTGTTATTACAGATATCGTCAATGAATATTATGGACCAAAAGCAGTAAAGCGAATTAGTATTACTGCGGTTTCCTTAATTCTTTATGCTTTTTTGATGTTTTATTTGGCCATGCATATTGCGCCCGCACAATTTTGGGTAGATTCAAAAACAGCAGATGGAATACCCAGTATGCAAGGTGCATTCGAAGCAATTTTTGGACAAGGCATGTGGATTATTTTAGGAAGCTTGGTTGCTTTTTTAGTGAGTCAGTTTATTGATGTGTTTGTTTTCCATAAAATCAAAAAGATGACGGGCGAAAAGATGGGTTGGTTGCGTGCAACAGGTTCTACTGTCGTATCCCAGCTTGTGGATAGTTTTGTTGTATTAGTGATTGCTTTTAAAATTGGTAATAACTGGAGTTGGTCCTTTGTACTTGCGGTTTGTGCGGTTAATTATATGTATAAGTTTACCATGGCCATTATATTAACGCCCGTAATAGGGATCGTTGAAAATCGCATTGAAAAATACCTAGGACATGAGACGGCTAAAAAAATGAAGCTAGCTGCAATGGGTATTGAGAATGAAGTGTAATTGCTTTAAAGTGAAAACCTTTCTTTCAATAACTGAATGGCTACTTTGTCAATAGGCAAACTCATTGTATCCTCATTCACATCCTCAAAGTTGACCCAACGGAATGATTCTGCTAGCCCATTAACTTCGTCCGCTGTTTGGTCAGGGGAGAAGTCAAATTTTTCGGTGGAAGTTTTTATTCCACTTGTGTCATCGCAATGCACATGATAATAAATAGAGATAATTTGATCTTTATTATTGAATGCTGAAATTTGAAAAAAGTCAGTGGTATACAAATGTTCGCCCACTGTTACTGTTAATCCAGTTTCCTCCATAAATTCTCTTGCCACACATTCAAGTGTGCCTTCGCCAAATTCTAATCCGCCACCAGGGAGCTTGGTAAAATAATTTCCTCTGATAAATTCATCACTCACGAGTAATCTATTGGCTTTATCTAGTAATACGCCGTATACTCTAACATTAAATAAGGGCATTTTTCTAATTTTAATTAAACAGTAATACTTCCACTGAATACAAATGTGCCGGGGCCCATTAGCCAAATATTATTAAATACTTGGTCGCCTTTATTATTAAAACGAACCGCTAATTTTCCACCCAAGGTTTCAATTTGTATGGTTTGCTCGCCTAATTTTTCAATACCTGAAATTAAAGCGGCAGCCGTGACACCTGTGCCACAACTTAAGGTTTCATTCTCCACACCACGTTCGTAAGTGCGCACAAAAATTTTATCATCTTGTTGTTCTACAAAGTTTACATTAATGCCTTCTGATTTGAACCGGTCATTGAACCTGATCATTTGACCCAAGCCAAATACATCCACACTATTAATGCTATCTACCATTTCAATATAATGCGGGGAGCCGGTATTCAAAACAAAAAATGGGGTATCGCTATCAATGTTCTTTTCAACTGCATTTACATCACTCATTTTTAAATAAACCCATCCATCTTCATTGATCGTAGACTCATGTGGGCCGTCAATTGCAATAAAATTAAACTGTTTTTTATTCAAACCAATGTCATAAGCAAATTGCGTTAAACATCTTCCGCCATTACCACACATGGATCCTTCTAATCCATTGGCGTTATAATAAATCATCTCAAAATCGTATCCTTCCTTATTGCCTAATAGCATAAGTCCATCTGCGCCAATACCTTTTTTACGATCACAGATAAATGCAATTTGTTCGGTGGTGAGTACAATATTATTTTGTCTGTTATCGATGATAACAAAATCGTTGCCTGTGCCTTGGTATTTTGAAAAACTAATTTTCATTTTAAAATCGGGTATTGAAATTTATTTTAAATTTTTTCGATGATCGCTAATGATTTCTGAATCATATTATTTACAGCCTGACCCATATCCTTACTGTATTCTTTTTTAACGCGGTTGGCAACGATCACATTAATACTCAAACATTGGTGTCCTAATATATTACACAAGCCATAAATAGCACTGGTTTCCATTTCAAAATTTGCAATATGATGATTACCATATTTAAAACTCGTCATCTGGTCAACCAAATTAGGCATTGCCAAAGGCATTCTTAATATACGGCCTTGTGGCCCATAAAATCCAGGGCAGGTAACGGTGATACCATGATTATATCCTTGCGTAAAGTGTTTAATTAACCCAGCACTAGCGGAAGCGATATAAGGGAATACTTTGTGTGAATTTATTTGCGTGTGGGATTCAAAGGCAGCTAAGATTGCTTTTTCTTCCTCATTGTTTTGCAAATTATAAAAATGCAATAAATTATCAATGCCTAAGCCATGTGTACCCGCCACTAATTGATCAACACCCACTTCGCCTTGTAATGAACCGCAAGTCCCCATTCTTATAAAAGCGACTGATTTTTTTTGTTCTTTAATCGTCCTGGTTTCAAAATCAATATTCACCAGCGCGTCTACTTCATTTAAGGCAATATCGATATTATCGGGCCCAATGCCGGTAGATAAAACTGAAATTCGCTTATTTCCAACATATCCGGTATGTGTAATAAATTCTCTATGTGCGCAAACATGCTCCACGCGATCAAAATATTTACTCACTTCGGCTACTCGGTCGGGGTCACCCACGGTAATAATAGTGTCCGCAATTTGATCTGGCCTTACATTAAGGTGATAAATTGCTCCTCTTTCGTTAATGATCATTTCCGATGCGCCAATGGGTTGCATATTTGAATTTTATGTCACAAATGTCGTTTAAATCGTATTAGCTGTAAAATTCTTTTATAATTAAATTGTTTGTGTTAATTTTACCACCTAGAAAAGGTCCTGTGGCCGAGTGGCTAGGCAGAGCTCTGCAAAAGCTCCCACAGCGGTTCGAATCCGCTCGGGACCTCGATACAAAGCCTCCTCCGATAATCGGAGGAGGCTTTTTTCATGCAACACAACGACGAAAGCTTGCTTTCGAAAGTTGGGGGGCATGAAAAAAGGCCAACACAAATCAACGATTTGTGTTGGAAAGGCTTTGGGTAAGACGAGATAGCCGGGGCGGCTGAGCGACGAATAAAATGAGGAGCTCATCCGACGAAAGCTTGCTTTCGAAAGTTGGGGGGCTAATCTGAGGGGGTATTTTGCCCCTTTAATATTAAGAATTAATACATTTTTTCGTAATCCCTTGAAAGATATATTTGATTTATTGGGGTTATAAATATTAAATAAAAATCATGTATTACAATAAAAAGAAATTTAATCTAAACAATTTATTTTACGGAGGCTTTTTTATAGTATGCCTTACTTTTTCCAGTTCATGTATAAAAAGCGGATCAAGTATAAACTATAATAAGAATCAAATTTTAGTGAATTATAAGCAAGTCTTAATTAAAGTTATCGAGAATTTGAATAAAATAGATCCTGAAATTTCAAAGAAGTCTGGTATAATTAGTCAAATACTACTTGAGAATCAAGCTAAGGAAATTATCAGTCCTTTATTGTTGATTTCTAAGGGGCTACTAAAAACATTTCTAATATATGATAGCTTAAATTTGGAAATTGATGGTAATGAAAAAGGTTTGATAATTGCAGCTCTGCTAGTATTTAATAATGAAATTAAATCTAATACTCAGACTACAGCAATTGAGAATAAATTCAGAATAATGGGTGAGCGTTCTATCTTGGCTATTGAAATTGATAGGCAAGAGTTAAATGGTTGTTTATTAGAAATTTTTGGATTAGGGGCTGGTGTTTATGGCTTGATTAAAGTCGAAGGTAAAATCGTCGTAAAAAATTTAGTCAGTTTAGTAATGAAAGTCGGATTAAAATCTTTAAGTTGGGTAGGTATTGCATATACAGTTTACAACCTTACAATGTGTTTAGTAGAAGCAGATAACGATTAAATTTATTTTATGATTGAACTAATTTTTTTAACAGTTTTTTCAGTAACAATATTGTCAATATATTTTTATGATCTTATTACAAACAAAATAAGCAAAAATGATACCTATAGGGATTTGAAGTTTAAAACCATCTATTTGTATGTGACCTCAGGGCTATTAATATTAAATAAAACAATAGAAGTGTACCAAGCCTATTTTAATCACAAATAAAAGTAGTTACTTTGCCTAAGATTTTACATTATGAAGCACTCTCAAACCATCGGTATACTACTTTGCTTAGCATTGATTTACACAACCACCCAACCATTTGTCATCATAGAAAGTAGGAATTGGGTAATTACCGGTTGGAATCCAGTGGGAAGTTCCTTTGGTCAATCTGGAAAATTTTTATGCTTTTTTTCGGCCTTGAGTGCTTTGTTTTTTGCTTTGCCTTATATATGGGCAAAAAGATTCAATATGGTTTTTGGTGCATTAATGTTGGCATGGGCATTCCGTAATTATTTAATATTAGCTACCTGTCAAATGGGGGAGTGTCCCCAAAGGCAATGGGCATTGTATGGTTGTATATTTTTATCAGGCTTGATTTTATTAATGACATTTTTGCCAAAAATAAAAGTCAGCTAAATAGCTACAAAAAGGGAATCCAACTTAAACGGAAAATTTCTTCAAGGCTTTATCAATCATATTAACTGATTCCAAAATTTGCTTTTCATTAATAATCAACGGTGGTGCAAATCTTATTTTGTCACCTTGTGTTGGTTTTGCTAATAGGCCTTCTTCGCAAAGTTGCAAACAAATATTCCAAGAAAATTCAGGATCTTTATTATTAATCACAATGGCGTTTAATAATCCTTTTCCTCTTATTGATAGGATTAATGGGGATTGAAGTTTGGCTAATTCAGATCGAAATAGTTGGCCCATATTTTCTGCATTCTCCGCCATGTTTTCTGATTTTAATACTTCTAATGAAGTCATAGCAACAGCGCATGCCAAAGGATTACCTCCATAGGTAGATCCGTGTTCACCTGGTAATATTTGTAACATTATTTCATTGTCAGCCAAAACTGCTGAAATTGGAAGTGTGCCACCACTCAAAGCTTTTCCTAAAATTAAAATATCTGGTCGTACATTTTCATGATCACATGCCAGCATTTTTCCAGTACGTGCTAAACCTGTTTGAACTTCATCTGCAATAAATAGAATATTATAATGACTACATAAATCTCTTACTCCTTTCAAATAACCTTCTGAAGGCAATACAACTCCAGCTTCACCTTGTATTGGTTCAACCATAAATGCGGCCACTGTATTATCTTGAAATGCTTTTTCAAGTGCGATTAAATCATTGAAAGGTACTAAACCAAAGCCTTGCATATAAGGCCCAAAACCTTGATAACTACTAGGATCAGTGGATGATGAAATTGCAGCTAATGTTCGCCCCCAAAAATTTCCTTCTGCAAAAATAATTTTTGCTTGATTTTCGGGAATGCCTTTTACATTATAGCCCCATCGTCTTGCTAATTTAATTGCTGTTTCACCGCCTTCTACACCAGTATTCATTGGTAATATTTTATCAAAGCCAAAATAGGAAGTGATGTATTTTTCGTATTCGCCTAATAAATTATTATGAAATGCACGCGATGTTAAAGTTAATTTGCTTGCTTGTTCTTGTAATGATTTTATAATAGCAGGGTGACAATGACCTTGATTCACTGCGGAGTATCCGCTTAGGAAATCGAAGTACTTTTTTCCGTCTACATCATATAAATAAACTCCTTCCCCTTTTTCGATCACTACTGGAATCGGGTGATAGTTATGTGCACCAAACTGATCTTCAAGAGCCAAATATTTTGCAGCAGCATCGCTTAATGTATTAGAATAATTCATAGCTAAACAATTTAAAGTTAAATAAAATAAAAAACGCCAAGACGCCAAAGGAAAAAAAATAAAGGAGGTGTTAAACTAACCCCAAGGGATGATTTAGAAAATCTAAATTAGCAAATAAAAAAAGGCCTTTATTCATAGATGTAATTTAGTTTTTTTAGTGCAAATTCCAAGGATTTGGTAGTACATTCGCTAAAACTATGCCCTTTGAATCCAACTATTTCAATCGTTATTTTAAATTTTAATGGTGTAAAATACCTACAGGAGTTTTTACCGTCGGTAATGGCTACCCAGTACGATGCATTTGAAATCATTGTTGCTGATAATGGATCAACGGACAATTCTTTGGAGTTTTTAGCACAGCAGTTCCCCACTGTTAAAGTAATTACAAATAAGCAAAACGAAGGATTCGCTGGTGGGTATAATTGGGCATTGAAGCAAGTGATTAGCGATTATTATGTACTTCTAAATTCAGATGTACAAGTGGATCCCAATTGGATGCAACCGATGGTTGATTTATTACAATCTAATCCGAGTATTGGGGCATGTCAACCTAAAATTTTAGCAAAAAATAATCCAACTACTTTTGAATATGCGGGTGCAGCTGGGGGATGGATTGATATATTAGGTTATCCATTTTCAAGAGGGCGCGTTTTTGATATATGTGAAACAGATCAGCAGCAATATGATTCCGTTGCACCTATCTTTTGGGCGACTGGCGCATGTATGATGATCAGATCCTCCCTATTCCATGAATTAAAAGGTTTTGACGTGCACTTTTTCGCACATCAGGAGGAAATTGACCTTTGTTGGCGATTGCAGTTAAATGGCCATCAATTATTTGCTTGCCCGACTTCGGTGGTCTATCATGTGGGTGGAGGAACTTTGCCAAAAGGGGGAAGAAAGGTGTTTTTGAATTTCAGGAATAATTTAATGATGCTGGCTAAAAATTTGCCTTTAAGTGAATTGGTATGGAAAATACCAATGAGGCTTGGGTTAGATGCTATATCGGCTTATAAAGGGCTATTAACTGGAGATTTGTCCTTTTTTATGGCGATTGCAAAGGCGCATTTTTCCTTCTTCGGATATTTGATGTCAGGCAAGATAAAAAGGACTGAAAATACAAAACCAATGAAATCGCTTCATGGCGTATATAGGGGATCCTTGGTTTGGCAGTACTTTATAAAAAATAAGCATCATTTTGACAAAATTGTAACGAAACCCGTTCATAATTAAGAACTTGTTGTTATTTTTGCGTCCGTAATTAATCAATATGTCACAAG
>Ga0209443_1000900_pt1 | contig 19429 bp, 15 predicted proteins | sample LauGreBMM110DCMD_2_FD_187571 | JGI IMG/M metagenome (GOLD analysis project Ga0209443, IMG submission 187571) | Freshwater lake microbial communities from Lake Michigan, USA - Su13.BD.MM110.DCMD (SPAdes) (version 2) | ecosystem: Environmental > Aquatic > Freshwater > Lake | place: Lake Michigan... | reverse complement strand
CAATCGGAAGCACTTCTAACAACTCTCTTTCTAGTCTTGCCCTTAAGGGGCTTCAATCTTCGAACCTGATTTAGGGATTTCTTCCCTATATAAAATCTACCAGTTGGTATGTGTATCATTTTATAGATAAACCCAACTGCACCTTCCGGTGTGTTTTCCTCTGTAACAATATTTCCATTAAATTTCCAACTCATTAATTACTTATTAGTAATAGTATCGGAATACTTTTTTACATTTAAATCACCGCCTCTTGCTTTCTTTAAAGCCTTCTCATCTTTAGATAAATCTAACGAAGGTTTAAATGCGCTTTGGTCACCTATTTTCTCCGGGTCACCACCTTTAGCATTAATTTTACCAGTTTGTGGTACTCCGTTTTTATAAATATCAATTATACTTGCCATTTTTTTAGTATTAGTTTGTCTATATAAATATAACCTTATGTATCAAAACGAACAATAAAGTTCAATGGGTAATCTGGCATTGATTTTATTGGTTGTGGTAACTTAGCAACCGCTACCATATTTAAATCATCATCATATAACCCAATTGTTGTAATGTATGGTGCTAAAAATGAACCCGTAGTATCCAATGAACTACTATAATCATATTCACCAAATCCACTAAATACAGTAGGATTTACATTAGATTGAATAGAATGTAATTTAATTTTACCAAATTTACCATCAGCATCATAATCTACTGCTGTTGGGTTTTGTGAAACATTAAATTCAGATTCTAATACAGATAAAAGAATTTCATTTTCATAAATTGTTTTAGTAGAACGAAAGTTTAACGTATATTGTGATAATACAGACCCACTAACAATATCCCTTGTCAGTATAACTAGTCCTCTATCATAAAATATATTACCAGCTACATTACTTCCAGAATCTATAAGATTTGAATACCCATCATCTTCATATATTTTTCCATTTTGCTCATCTTCTAATCGTACACTACCAATTTTAACACCTTCTCCATAATATATCTGTGGGATGGATATTACCGCAAATTCATTGTTTAAATTTCGTTCATCAGTAGATGTATATGATTTTCGTAGTCCAACTTCAGTTATTATTGATGCAGTATCCGAATTTCTATAAAATTGTGATTTTACAGATTTATATAAAACTTTTCTAACAAATCCGTGAGTTTTTTCATCAGAATTCACATCTATCAATGTGGCGTTTGATACTTCTCCAAATAATGGGTATGTATCGTTCTCATCCAAAACCCATTCTTTATAAACTTTGATTGGTCTTGTAATTATATCAGATTTAGCAATTTCTTTAATCATCTATTGCGTTTTATATAAATATTCCTTAAACTAAAAACCCCCTTTCGGGGGTTCTTATATTATGCTTACTTTTAATTAAAATGATAATTTAACTTTAATTAGTACTTCCTTATCAAATGATTTAACTACTGGTTGCGATGTTTTTGCAACAGCTATTAATTCGTTTGAATCATTATATAATCCAATTGTTGTAATATACGTTTGTGGGTCAGTTTCAAATGTAGATTCTACAAAGAAACCATCCGCATCGATATATGTAGGATTATTAGAATAGTTAAATTCTCTATTCGTTGCTCTTACAAAGAAATGTTGAGTAGAAATGTTTTCAGTTCTACGTGCTTCAAAATCACCACCTCTTTGAATCGCTTGTAATAATCTATATTGATTAAACTGCTCTGATGTTTGAAGGTGTGATGGTGTTACACTACCACTTTGGATAATTACACCATCCTTTGTATAAATTGTTTGGTTTGCAATAGTACCTAATGTAGAACCGATTGCATCAGCGTTAAGAACAATAATACCTCTGTCAGGATAGAATAATCCATATCCTTGTCCGTTTGTACCAACTGTTGTATTGATGGTTGCTTCATTTTCAGTTCCTAAATTCAAAGAACCAGAAACAACTTTAAATACTCTACCACTTAAGCCTAAATCATCTCCAAATTTCTTACCACTATTATCGATGAATGTAAATGTACCACTTCCGCCAGTCAATGTTAATGACCAGTTACCAGCATCCATTTTTTCTCTAAAACGGCTTCTAGCTACATTTATAATGTAAATTCCATTTGCATCAACTTCAATGCCAGATGTGTTTTCAAAAGAGAACTTACTATCAGTTGGGTCTAACAACATTGAACGATATTGTGCGTATGTTGCTTTTGTTGCAAGTAATGCAGAATCGTTAGTTGCCAAATTCATAGAACCACTACCATTAACATGTCCATAAGCAACTGCGTATTGAACTTCAGCTGAATCTGAAAATGCTATTGGATTGTAATCATACACATTAGCGTAGTAATATCCACTCGTTGAGGTAGTTTGTGCCGATGCTGTAAAAAATTGTGCTAAAGAACCAGAATCACCAGACCATAGACCTGTTGTTACTATTTCTATTTTAGCATTTACTTTATCAAAATCACCAAATCTCTTATAAATACCAGTAGCTACCCCAGCACCGGTTGAAATTTGTTGTCCCGCCGGCAATACCGAGTTAAGTAAGGTTACTAATTGATTTGAATCAATCGTACCTGTATTAGCCAAATCTCTAATTTGGGCGGTTATATTAGGGTCATTAATTAGTGCCATTTTATATATCTATTTTATGCTTTATAAGTTACAGCCACAGGAATTGTTTCTGAACCACCAGTCTCATTTCCGTATACTGTTATTGTTGTTGAAATATCAATTGTCAAGTTTGGATTTGGTGTGAATCTAAATTCTAAACCACTTACCACTTGTGCAGTTGTTGTAATTTCTTCTCCTAAGAAAACAGGAACACTTCCAACATTGGTAGCTCCTCTAGTCACAGTAATAGTACCAGCTCTTTGGTCGGTTAATACTACGGTGTATCCGGCATTTGCATTTCCAGATGGAGATGTTGTTGGGGTTAATCCTACACCACCTTCAGTTTGATTAACTGCAATAGATGGTACACCAAATCTAACAACAGGAATTTGAGTTGTTCCTTTTGGAAGGGTAACTAATTTATATCTTAATACTTGTGTTTCATCAGGTGAAGCTTCCGTAATAGGAATAGCTCTAATCGCTGAATCATAATAAGCAGAACCTTTTGGATGCGCTGGTTCATAAAGCGTGTAATCAATCTCATCATCTCCCAAAGAAAACTTTGAAATGTTTAATGATTGACCGGATGCCAATTTTTGTCTTCCTTTTTTGGTAAGAATTGCATCTACTGTTATTTCGGTATTATCTAAATATGCCATTTGATATTGTTTTTTTTAATTCTTTTATTATCTAAAATAAATATAACCATTTAATATTTTCAAATTAATCTACTTCAAGTATTGGTTCACCACTACCTCTACCCGTCTTAGCCACTCTAAGAATGTTAGGATTGGTACTAAATGTTTCAACCGGTGATAATCCGTCCGGTGTAGTTGCGGTTGTTTGTTGAGACCCTTTAAAGTAAGAACGCTGTAATCCTTCTGATAAATTATTTTTGTATTTATAATGTGTAGGAAAATATCCTCTAAGTGGTGTTATTCCTAGTACATCCCCACCGATGCTTGGAAAATATGGTATTCCAAAAGAACCGGTACTAAATGGTAGTATTCCCACTTTATATTTATATTTTGTAACAGGTTGTTTTTTATATCTAACTTGGTCACCTGGTTGATACCCATTTACAGGATATCCAGATATTTGAATGTTTTCAAATTCCGTATATTGTTCTTTAACTAAAAATATATTTTTTCTGCTTCCTGTTGTTTCCGAATTACCAAATACTCCCTCCCAATAGCTAACTAGGCCAGTACCATTTTTAGCATATAATCCAAATCCCGCATTTGCCAATGAATCTCTTTCCATTCCTATTTGAGTAGATGAAAATACATCCACACTACCAAGTAAAGTTTCTCCGGTTGGACAAAATATGTTAGCCGAACCGGTCTTTGGATATGTAGGAAATTCAGTACTTAAGTTATCACTTAAATTGTATATTATAGATGTATTATATGTAGGATTTGTACCTTCTAATATTATATTATCATTTGTTTCAATGATTGTATCATAGTTCGGCAATTCTACATTTAATTCAGTTAAATCTTTTAAATCTAAAAGAGAATTTTTAACTAAATATTCTAAATCTATTTTAGTATCATCTTTAGTATCTATCGTTGTATCATAATCATTTTTAAATGATTCCATTTTTTTCCAACGAGTTTTACTTCTTTCTAAATAATGTGGTTCAATTAATAACCCCTTTGATATTTTTGCTCTAGCAGGTGCTAAATCGGACAACACATCAAATAAAGATTTATCAATATATTTTACTAAACGTATATATTCATAGATATCCCTATTTGCAAGTCTTTCGAAATAATATTCTCTTAAATCTTCTAATTTTTTATAAGTATCTTTGTACTCATCCGATGGGTCACCAATGTAGTTATCAATATTAAAATCACCAAACGCTTTTAGGATATCCATATTCAATTCCTTTGTTGGTGAAAAGAATAATCCCAAACGATTAGTATCTATTGGTGCCTGGTCAAACGCCTTTTTAGTTGCTCTAGTTTTATATGATAAATCGGTAACCAATGATGCCGATTCAAATCTTATTTTATTAGAATATGTTAATCCCAATGATGGTACATTAGCTGTTACCGTTCTATCGTATGGAGTGTATTGATATGGGTATGTTGATGCAGACCACATATTACTGGCTGATGCAAATTGTACACCATAACTTTCATTGATGGCTACGTTTTTAATACCAAGATCAATATTTCTATCTTTTGGATATTCAAAATCTAAACGGAATACTAAATCCGCAGTGGATGCTGTAAATGAATTGCCATTAATTGCATCTGGAAATAGAGTATGGTTTTGAAACTTGCTTAGTTGTAATGGAGTTTTCCATAAACGAAATTCATCTAAATTGCCATCAAATCCATTACCTCCAATTTGTAAATAAGAGCCAGTCTCCCATTGAGTATCATCAGTTGCCAAAGACATACTAACAAATGTAGTTATTCTAGTTCCATTAGATGTAGCCAACCATACCTCAAACCAAGAAGATGAATCAGGACTATTATGCCTGTTAATTAATATATTCGTATAGTGTTCGGTTGATACAGGAAAATCTAAGCTTCCCGTTTTTAAATCCGGACCGTATGCGTATGGTTCATCGTTAATATATTCAATATAATAAGATGCAGTTGTTGCAAGACTTTCAGAAAAATAAGTACTTGTTGATTGGTCTCCTCCGAAATTTAATTCCAATTTTGCAAATGAACCAGTTGTTTTTACTAAATCTAAACTCCATTCACTACCTGATATCAATGTGTATATTGGACTAGGTTTTAATGTTGGTTTTATTCTAAATTCTACTGCATTTGGATAATCTCCGAATCCAGGTATTACTTTCCAAGGTATTTGTACACTTGAATCTTCTTTTAAATAAATTGCCGCAGTTCTATCATCAAATGTAAATTGAGTAGTACCGCCCTTTGTTGGGTCTTGAGGTCCACCAAATTCCATTATCGTCAACATAGATTGTGGTACACCATAACAAGCCATTACAGCTTTCATAGCTCTACCCGTTCCTTTATGTTTTAATAGATATGGTAAGTTGTTTAAAATTCTTCTCCAAACTTCATTGTTAGCATCTTCCAAACTTCTCCCATATTTCTGGCCACCTTCTTCATTAGTACCAAATGCGTATTCCCAAAGGAATTGAGAATCAAATGCTCTCTTTCCTTTCCAACCCATAGAATCTAACATCTGATATACCATAACATTTGATATACCAATATCTTGTTTATGTTCTAAATTTTTATTAGCTTTTAATGCATTTATATAACACCACAACACATCAAAGTGTTGCCCAATCATATCTAAAAATAATAAGAAATCTGAATTCTGGTAATCTTCTACCAAATATTCAGGCATATTATTTTTCATAGAGTTCGTATTATCGGCATCATAAATTCCTCCAGTATTAGTTGCGTATTCAAACCAACTAATCGAATCATTATTATCCCATGTCTTTAAAACTCTATATGTTATTCCGTTTGGTGCTAAATAATTTTGTTTTGGAAATGCAAGTAAATCTTCAGTTTTGTATAACCATTTTTCAAATCCATCAAAACCTTTTACTAAATTATTTATTTTAGTTGCCAATCTTTGAATCTCACCTGTTTGAGAAAATCCTTTGTCAGCAGAATAAACTTCCCAGTTTAATGTATATAAAGAATCTTCAGTAATTATCTCATCATTTGCATCAGTTAATAATGCAGCTTCAGTATTTTGATATGGAGGTGTAAATGTGGTGGCTAATAATGCTTGATATTTAAATCTTAAATCTTCTAATACTTTTATTTTGTAATAAAAATTATTAACCCTTTCTTCCGCTGAACCAAAGTGTACAAAGTTACTCCAACTATATTGAGAACCACTTACATATTGTATATTTAATTTTTCGGTATCAATTGAATTTTGTTCAGCAAATTTATTTATTAAATCAGTTGAAGTGTACGAACCACTTGCTATAAGCTCATCATACACTTTGAATCCAATACCATTATCAGGTTCTAAAGAAAAATTAGGACCTTTTAATGGTGGGCAAAATAATGCGTTAACTCCGCTTATAGTTATTGTTTCAACTATTGGGTCAGCTTGTAATTTTGAAATCCAAACTTGTTGGTTTGGTTGAACTGATGTTGGTATTGGTTCGTATAACTTTAAAATTAAAGAACCCTGGCTACCTGTCCAAGTTGTAATTACTTTATTATCACCGTTTCCTAAATGTAATAGGTGTGTAAGATATTTTGAAGAATCTATTTCAAAAGGTCTATCATCAAATTGACTTACAAACCCCTCTACTAATCTACTTATAGCAACTTCTCTTGGAATTGTTAAATCACCTTTATCAAAATTTATAGTTATTACTTCTGTTTTACCAACAACAACTTCTTTACCACTTTCATTATAAGGTACTAATTTTAAAATAATTGATATTTTATCAGCATCTTCAAATGTTTGAGATGAATCTAAGTCTAAAAGTTGTTGAAAATTTAAAACAACATTTCCACTAGCTGCAGCTCTAATAAACTTATCACTACCAACTTTATATATCTTTACATAGTCGGTACTTACGGAATCATAAGATAAATTAAAATTTACATTAGTACCAACATAATCTGGCCCAAATAGCTCGGATGGATAACTTATGTTTCTAATATCAGGAATTCCTACCCAAACATCCTTTGTTGCATTAATCGTTAGTTCTAAAAACTCACCATCTCCTCTTGTATTTGATGGAACTATAATTACTTTATATACACCAATATCAGAAAATGCACTCTGTGGTAATGATATTATAAATTGACTTTCAACAGGTACATTATACTGATATTCTTTTTGATTAACATAAACCCTTATAGATTGAATATTATTTTCTTGTATTAATCCAATAGGAATTGCTGCTTCCGAATTTAAATTATATAATCGTTTTGTTTCCGGATTACTTAATCTAAGAACTGCGAAATTTTCCAAAATTGGTTCAACAACAGCTTCTGATGTAATGTTTATAATATCTCCCGCTGCTGCTTCAAATCTAAATGTTAAACTTTCATTTGGTTGTGCAGTTAAATCTTGAAGTGTTTCTGTATTTCGTATTAATTGTATAGATGTAATTCGATATAATGATTTATCCGCAGTTCTTACTAAACTAGGCCTATTTGATTTTATAGCTACTTCGGTAGTTCCATTTGTAATTCGTTGTACACCGGCATTACTAAGTGTAACAGCTTTTTGATTAACAAATTCTACACTATTATCAATACCATCTAAATTTATTTTTACCGTACTTTCGGATGGTATTGGTTCTTCAACAATTGGTTCTTGTTTTTTTACTATAATATCATTAAAATCTAATACTTGTATTTTATCATCTATATTATAATTAAATTGTTGTAATACATTATCCTTTATATAATCAATTTTTATAGTAAATAAAGGTGTTGATGAGTATATTAAAGAAGCGTTTGATAAATCAAGTATACCTCTATTTGTATAATTTATTAAACTATCATACGGATTTATATTTATTCCGTAATTGTAATTAGGATTTTGAACAATACTTATTACATATCTTTCATTTGAAATATATCCTTCTTTTTGTAGAGTAACAACGGCTTGAGATAGAGCAATTTCGCTTGTATTCTTATTAAATGTGTGTGGGGTTGTTTTATAAATATTTTCATTATTTATAAAAATTGATGCATTCGTAACATTCGAAGTTACCCTAAATGTATATGATGAATCACTATTAGCTAAACCAGATTGGTTTGTTATAGGTATATAAGGAGTTAGCCCATCCTGCGGTAATCCAGTTAGATTAGAAACTATATCACTTGTTACAGGTACAGCTACTCCGGTAAAACCATAATCAGCAGCACCATTGACATTAGATGAGCCCCCTGCACCAGCACCACCACCAAATGATACACCGGATACAGAATCTGAATCGCTTACCAAATAGCTATTGTATTCGGAATTAAAATTTTGCTCATCGTTTCTTTCTGCCATTTTTTTACTTTATGTTATTCTATTAATTTATAAATATTTTTATTGTATATTTTCTCTTTGGTTCATATCTCTTTCAAAAATTTGGTCTCTACCATATCCGCGGTCTAAAGATTGTGTATCAAACTGACCGCCTCCGCCTCCGCCTCCTCCACCGGAATATACTGGTGGTTCTGGTTCCGTGTATGGTGGGTCACCAACAGGTGTTTCAATTGGTAGCTTTGGCAATCGTGGTTCATCTGGTGGAGGTGGTGGGATTTCTTTTTCCAATTCCGTTTCAAACACTAAAGCTTTTTCATCTATTTTTTGTTTTTCTATTGTAACAATTTTTCTTTCAGGAGATGCAGTATCTATTAAAATATCAGTTTCATATCTTTGCATAACCTTACCAACATCATCTAAACTTTCTTCCACCCCAACCCTTTGAGTAACATCCTTCTTTACATCCAATTGAGTTAAATAAAAATCTATTGCTTTTGCTAATAATAGTTTACAATTTTCTTTTATTTCGTTTTTAGATAAATCAAGTTTTGCTTTTGTAGTTAATGGTTTACCATAACTATTACTTCTTATATCAGAATTTCTATTAGTAAAATAATGTCCAGCAGACTCTATAAATTTAATATGTATTTTGCCTACCAAAGATTCAAAATCAGCTATTTTATATTCTGCTCTAAATTTATCAAACCATTCTCTTGAATATTTATTTCTTATAAAATCTGATATTTTTGTAGGTGTTATTTTATCTAAAAAAACAAATGCAGAATTTATTATATCATCTCTAAATTGTTGATTTTGAATAAACATACTATATCTCTTTTCCAATTCAGTATTTACATATCCAGAATTTTTTATAGGAAATAATCTAACTTCAGTACGAGATGGTGATATTTCTGATACCCATAGTTTATCTTGAGGTTGCTCACTTCCAACTCTTTTATTTAATAGAGTTAATTGTGTTTTAAATATACCATTATCGTATCCAGCTTCACTCAATAATCTTTCAACATCTATAAAATATTCAGATGGGAATTGATTTTTTTCAAATAAAGTACCCTCTGCTACTAAAAAATAATCTCGTATACTTTCGGTAGATAATGTTATATATCTAATTAACTTATCATCTTTTTGAGGTAATTGATTATCATTGATATCATATACGATAAATTCAATAGCATCTTTATCCCCAAACCCAAAAAAAGATTGCAGATTTCCTTCCTCAAAAATCTTTCTATCTTTTGAGTTAATTCGGTATCCTTTGTTATCAATTATATCTTTGAATTTTTTTACTGCCATTTTAATTTATTTTAACCCCATTGGTCTCCTCTTTGTTTTTGTAAAGCTACTGGTATATTAAGTGAGCCCACTGCGGATTTGATAATAATATTACCATTATATTCAGTATCACCGGTAAGTCCAAATCCTGCGCTTGGTTTATATCCATCTACTTTTTTATCGATTGTTTCTAATTTAAGTCCTTTATTTTCACCAGGTTTTAATGTTATAGATGATATAGCTTTAAATATACCAGCTATAGCTCCATCTTGAGTAAATGTTAAAGTTACTGGTTTTTTAGTAAAGTTACTAACTCTGAGCTCAGGACCATTGATAAATCTTCCTCTACCATCATCTTTTGCTCTACCTCTAAATGTAATATCAGGATATTGTTTTTCAGAAATATTCACAACTTTGGCTGCGAAATCATCTGATACTTTAAATCCTTCTTGTATTTTAGCAGCTTTTCCAAATAATTCTTCTCTCAATTGCTCCACTTGCTTTTCTAATGTTTGATTTCTTGCAAATAAAGAAACTCTTTGAATCGATTCCGCAGTTGCTTTTTGTATTGAATTTTGAAGTTCAATAATTGTACCAGTAACTTTAGAATTAGCTTGTTGTGTTTGATTTTCAGAAGTTGCAACAACTAAATCTTTTCCATCAATTTGAACTATTAAACTTTGAGTAACTATTTCTAACTCAGTTACCTTTGCTCTTAAATCTAATATATCTGAATTCAATCGTGTTATTATAACATCCCTATTAGCAATCTCAAGTAATGCAGCATCGTAAATTGTTTTTAGAACCATTTCAGGTAAAACCGGAGCTTCTACTGGAATTAATTCTATAATTGTAGTATCTATGGATTTTAATAATTCCGATTCTTTGTATTTCGGTCTTGATAATTTTCCAGAAACAATACCATCTTCAGCGAAAGAACCACTAAATACATGGACACCAAACGAGTTCTTAGTTGTAAGTGCTAATGACCCACTAACTAAAATCTGCCCAACTTTTTTTTCGTTTTTTAATCCAGTTTTTAACATCTTTAATCTTTTACAACATTGAAAGTTAATTCATCATCAAAGTATTGAACATCGCCGTTATTATCAATTTTAAATTCAATCTTATAAACTCTACCAGCTTCCCAATTCGAAAGATTTAAATTTATATAGTTTCCATTAGAATCACAATTTAGTTTTGAGTAATCACTAAATGGTATTATAATATCATTGGAAGCAAAATCTTTTATTTGATAATATGATGTTTGTGGTAGATATTTTATATCGGCGTATCCAAATGTATTTGTAAAAGTTTTTAAGGGATACAATTCTCTCGCAAATATTCGTATAGTTGCAGTTGTTTCTGCTTTATATTCTTTCTTTAAATTGGTAATACCTACTTTAACATCGGATGCTGTCAATTGTGTTAATGAACCCGTTATAAAAGATTGGTCATTCCAACCTATTTTAATTTTTGGTTGGTATATTGTATTGGTTTCTTTAGAAAAGAATTTTAATTGACCGTAATCTTCAGTATCATTTTCTAATGTATCATCAAATTTAATAATAACACCATCGTTTGAAATAGAGCCACTCATCCAACTTTTTAATAATGATTTTACATTTATTTCTATATCAGCTGATTGGTATTCAAAATTTTGTGAAGCACTTACCGATGTAAACCATGTAGCACCTTGACCATTGTTTGGGTTACTATCACTACCACTAGCTAACCCATTTTGTAACCAATCCAATTTAGTATCACCTTCTCTATAATTCCAAGTTACACCTTTAGTTGATACATTATCAAAACGAGTTCCAGTACCCATTTGCCAACTTTGAGATATTGGATATGCGTATAATTCGTACTCCAATGGTAATTCCTCACTCTTTGTTTGTTTTAATATAAGAGTGGCATCTTCTAATTTAATAGTATTGTTTACTAAAGAAGATGATAAAAATCCCACTTCAAATTTTAAAAGAGCACGTGACACATCTTTAATATTACCATAATAAACTTTGCTTATTTCTAATATTTCATCCAATCCAGTGTTTTGGTTGGGTTGTTGTAGATATATCGATGCATCTTTTGATGCTGTTAGGAAATAGTATGCCATTATCTTACTCTGCCTTTTATGTCCGAATCCGGATATTTAATTTCAAAAACCGATGGGTCTAAAGATGGATATACAATCTTATCTTTAGTTGCCGCTTCTATATTATATGAATTTGATGAATATTTTCCACCACATTTATTTGTTACCTTAACCATTGGTACTGACGAAACTCCTTCAACATTTGCTATTAATAATTCAACTTCACTTAAATTTATTGTTTGGTTAAATGTCCAATTATCTACACTAAAATATTGCTTAAGCTCACCTATACATTTTGTAAGAACTTCACTCTTATTATAACTACTAAACACAATTATTTCAAAATCAATTCCAATATTAATTACAAACCCATCTAATAAATTAATACCATCAGTTAATAATCGATACTCATTCATATAAGTTTTTAAATTTTCTTTAACACCTCTATTAAGATTTGTTAAATGACCTATATTATCATACCCCAGCAAATATAAATTTATTGCAAATGGATTGTTTTTTTCATTTTCGTTAGAAGTTTTACCTATTAAAAATTTTGTTATTTGTTCTTTAATAGATTGTTCGGTTGGTTCTTCATCATCTGGCTTAGTTACAAAACTCATAACTAAATCAGTAAATTCTTGTAAATTATTAGGTGATGCCAGAATAGATGACGGTGAGTTATTATCTAATGTACCATCGGCCACTGCAAATGCTTTAGCAGTTGCACCAAATTTTGGTGGCATTGATAATGCTCTAACTTGATAATCATTTGCAGTTACCGCTCTATTTTGTGAACCAAAATTAGCTAATGCGTTTTGTCTTATTTCTTCTAAACTTTCAGCACCCCTTCCACCTGTTGCAGGTACTTCGTTATCAATTGCTATTGAATTTTTTACAGTATTATATATTGCCAATTCAGATGCGTTATATGATTCGGTATCTTCATCAAATTCAATTGTATTAACTCTTGTCAATTCACCAACCGGTATGTTTGAAGCAACTCCACCACCAATCATATACTTTACAGTTATAGTTGTACTAGATGGTGAAGTACCATATGTTTTTGTTTTTAAGAAATTAGTTGGGTCAAATGATTCTTCCAATCTACTAATAGAATTCGGTAATCCTAATCCAACATTTTTAAGGTTTGGAATTAATTGTTCATCCGATGCCGATGAATCACCTGCACCAAATTGTATAGATGTTGTATTGTTTTGATTTACTTTTGATACAAATCTTCTAGCCGTTTTTATTGTTTTTAGTACAAATGGTACAGTTGATTTAAATTGATATAAATCAGGATCATTTACTTCAGTATTGGGTGAATCAACAAATACCATTTCTTGTGCAAGATATGGTACTTCATACCATTTGTTTCCATTGGAATCTCTACAATCGTAAATTTGAATTATATTAGTTTCAGGTAAATCTATTTTTTGAAAAGGTGAGTATGAATCAAATACTACTTCGGTTTGTATTAATTCACCTGATAACGCTTGTACATATTTTTTAATTAAATAAAATAATGGTTCTCCCGTATTTGCATCTCTTTGATATATTGTTATTTCTCTATTACTTTCATCTGAAAAATCTACTATATCTGTTGTTCTGAAAATTATACCAGCACTTATTGATTTACTCAACATTCCTTCTTTTATTCTTAAATAATATTTTTCATCTGGTTTGTTATTAATACCAACTCCGATTGATGGAACTAATTGATATACACTCAATGTTGTTATAGCAGGTGCAGTTACTTTAGGTCTATATCCCAAATATTGTGATAATGCCAGAACACTTTGAGGGTCTTCTGCATAGGTCATTAATGACTCTTTTAACGTATCATCGATATAATATGATAATGAATCTCCTATATAAGATGCCATTTCAATGAACATCATACCAGGAGATGATTCGTTAAAATCAGAATATGTTTTTGGAAAATAAGTTTTTGCAAATTCAATTAAGTTGTTTCTGAATGAAGCAAAATCTTTATTAAGATATTTTATATCTTTTCCTTTATTTTTAAAATTTCTATTTGTAATTGTTACTGACATATTCTATTATATTATACACCTACATTAAAGGTGACTGTATTTAAATCTGGATTTCCTAAAACTCTAAATTTAATTGATACATTTACTGTGTTATTATCTTTATCTAAATCAGTTGCTCCTATATCAATTTGGTCAACACTTATATATGGTAACCAATTTTCTAAAGCCAATGTAACGGTATCTTCTATCTTTTCGGCTAACGCATCATCATTAAATTCGAATAATAATTCTTGAAGACCACTACCAAAATTAGGTTGCATTATTCTTTCACCTTTTTTTGTTAATAATAGATTTTTTATATTAGAACTAGCCTGTTCGGCCGTTTTAAAACTTTGATTGAACGCAGTATTTCCAATTTGGATTGGCAAAGTTATGCCTATCGCAAAATCATCAAATTTTTTCGTATCTTGTACTAACTTTTGTCCTAATACAATTGCCATTATTACTTCTTAAATCTTTTAACCAATTCTGAATAATCTCTATTCAACGCTTTATCTATTTCAGCTACTCCCGTATTTACACCTAATCCAGTTGGCTGAGGTCCTTTAGCCATTTCACCATAACCCATTTTTTCAGCCAATGCAGTTTTACCTACAATCGAACCCATATCACCTTGTCCAAAGTTCATTGTTCTAAATCCACCATCTCCTTGTGGAATTCCACCACGTGTTTCATTAAGGATTTGGTTAATCATTGGATTTTTACTAAATTGTTTTTGTGGTACTAAATTATTAGATATTGATTCTTCAATAATAGCATCTTCCATCATAGCCTTAGCCATTGATAATCCCGTATTTTTTGGTTTAGCAGGTTGTTTATTTTCTGCTATTAGTTTTTTTACTTCAGCTCTTACAGTTTCCTTAATTAATGCAGGCAATTGCTCTTTAAGCTCCTCTTTAATAAGAATCTGAATAGCTTTTAATAGTTTGTCCGTATCCATACTTTATTATTTGTTATGTTTATAAATATTTGAATTGTTATTTTTGAAAATTATAGTTCGTAAACTATATATTATGCTTGTCTTTGTTCAAGTGTCAATGTATAGAATCCCCAATATTCCCAATGCCATGCTTCATCCATACCTCTACCATCTGCCAATCTATATGGATTGTACCATCCGTATTTAGGACCATTTCTAGCTAACCATTGATATATTTTAGAATTTTCTCTTGTATATCTAGCTGGTGCCGGTGTTGCTCTCCCAACTCCCAACGTATTCGCTTTCGCTTCTTGCATACCAGCTACCTCTCCAAAATCAGTACATAGTCCCCATCCATGAGGTGAACCTCCAGGTTTAGCTGCACTACCTGGTCCGTATTTTGCATAGCAGGCTACTTGTCCTGCATAATCCCTATATGTAGACGACACTCTCCATTTAATACCTTCTTTTTTCGCCTGTGCTATTAATTTATTGTACATTTTTGCAGCTTCAATATGTAATATTCCTCCTCCGTATGATGCATCAATGCTTCCCAATTTTTCTCTTGGAATTTTACCATTCCCAAAACTTGCTAAACCAGGTGGAATTGGAGGTGCTGTTGCTCCTACATTCGAAGTTATTCTTGGTCCTTTGATATCTGTAATAGGTGCATTAGTTGGGTCAAGACCACCCGATGCACCATCAGAAGTGGGAGGAGGGGTACGTTGGTCAATTGGAGTTGATGTATCAATTGGAATTGGTGCGGGCTGTGGTGGTATGACTTGCGGGGTATCTATTGGGTCTACTCCACTAATTTCTGCTTCTTGAGGCGAGCTGTTAAAAAATGATGATTCTTCTTCTTCTAATTCTTGCGGGTCATCCGTTTCCTCATCTTGCGGAATTTCTCCTAATATTTCTTTAGTTTCACCCAATTCTGTATCAGGCATATCATCATTCTCAGTTTCACCTTCTCTTAAATCAACTTCGTCAGACCCATTTAAAGATGGAGTGGAAGCTTGTACAATATATCCAGACCAATTTGCTATTCCAGGCGCTGGAGTGTTTAATGGTGGATATGTAGATATAGTAGTTACAATACCACTAACGGTACTCAAATGTTGTTGAGCATATCGTATAAACTCATCAATTATTAGTTTATGATTTTTAGTTGGTTGTATAGCTCCCATATTACGCTTGTCTTTGTTCTTTGGTTAATGTGTAAAATCCCCAATATTCCCAATGCCATGCTTCATCCATACCTCTGCCGTCCGCTAACCTATATGGATTATACCATCCATATTTGGGTGCATTTCTAGCTAACCATTGATATATTTTAGAATTTTCTCTTGTGTATCTGGCTGGAGCCGCTGTGGCTCTATTCACGCCTAATGCGTTTGCTCTAGCTTCTTGCATACCAGCTACCTCTCCAAAATCGGTTGATAAACCCCATCCATGTGGCGAACCTCCAGGTTTAGCTGCACTACCTGCTCCATATTTTGCATAGCAGGCTACTTGTCCTGCATAATCTCTATACGTTGATGATACTCTCCACTTAATACCTTCTTTTTTAGCTTGAGCTATTAATTTGTTATACATTTTTGCAGCTTCAATATGTAATATTCCCCCACCATATGATGCGTCTATACTTCCTAATTTATCTCTTGGAATTTTACCATTTCCAAAAACCGCTAAACCAGGAGGAGGTGGAGGTGCAGTTGCTCCTACATTTGAAGTTATTCTTGGTCCTTTGATATCGGCAATGGGTGCATTAGTTGGGTCAAGACCGCCGGAATTGTCGCCACCAGAAGTGGGCGGTGGGGTACGTTGGTCAATTGGAGTTGAAGTATCTATTGGTATTGGCGCAGGTTGTGGTGGTATGACCTGTGGATTATCAATTGGGTCTACTCCACTAATTTCTACTTCTTCAGCTTGTGTATTAAAAAATGATGATTCTTCTTCCTCTAATTCCTGAGGGTCATCAGTCTCCTCATCCTGTGGTATTTCACCTAATATTTCTTTAGTTTCACCCAATTCCGTGTCAGGCATATCATCATTCTCCGTTTCGCCCTCTCTTAAATCAGGTTCACTACCGGCTCCTAAACTTGGTTGTTGCCATTGGCCACTATTAGTACATACGATGGATACAATTTGAACATTTTGAACTGCTCCAGTAGCAGGTGGTGTTGTTGGTGGAGATATTACGGATGATGGGTCTAACTGAGCCCCAGCCCAATAAGCTAAAACTCCTTTCCCCATTTCACCAACCAAATCGTATGGTTCTTTTTGTGATACGCCACTATCTAATGCTGATTTGATTAGTAGTTTCAAAGATTGTACATTTCCTGTTTTCATCTTTGATTGGAATAAAATATCACTACCTCTTTTTATTGCAGCATCATATTCGGTTGCGTATAAATCCGCAATCGTATCCGTTGTACTTATAGATTCTGGATTTGTTACTACTCTTAAAATATTTTGTTTAAATACATCCCAAGACATTTTTAAGAAGTTTTATTTAATTCACTTAATACAGATTTTAATTTAGATTTTATCGTATTAAAAGATGGTGCGTTTACAGGTCCGGTTGCCGATGGTCCTGATGGTGTTAGGAATTGTTGTGCTACTATGGCATCTATTAATTCTCCCATTAACGTAACCCAACTATCGCCTTTTACCAATGGTTCTAATTTAGTATTACCTAAATTTATTTTACCATTTGATGTATTAAAATTAATATCTCTATCTGCTGCAGTTACATTTATATTATCACCAACAGTAATATCAATTCCCAATTTATTATCAATTGACATGGCTCCATCTGATATAAACCCATAATTCTTTTTTGAAAAGAATATCATTTCTGCATTCTTTGATGAAATTATAACTCTACCCGAATTAATTAAAATCTGGTCTCCTATTAATTTAGATGGGAAAGCTTTAAACGAATTAGGTTTAGTTTCAAAATCAGATGAACCTTTATCTGATATTGTACCAGGTTGAAATGGTAGTTGATATTGATTAGAACCCAAAACAATTACACTACTATCTCTATTTATATCTTCTTCAGTTGGTAGTTTTATTAATTGTTTTTTTGATTCAGCATTTTCATTATTTCTAATTATTATAGTTGGAGAAAATATTTTTTCAGAATTATTAAAAGCAGAAAATCTTACAGATTGCCCAAACCTAGTCTCAATTAAACTATCGCCTTCATATAATTTTAATTTATGTATTCCAGGTTCTTCTTGAAAATATTCACCGAATTTATCGTATTTAGATGATTCATTGACATTAGTCATTGTAGTTCCTGTTTCTTGAACTGTTTTGTAATTTTTATTTACATCAGTAGCTTGTTGTACAGGTGGGAATAACTCCGATATTACTGTTTTTTTACTATCTATATTTGGACTCTTTTCTAAACCAATTCTCCTATAATATGATACACCGCTATTTTGAAGTATTTCAACCGATTCGTTTACTAATGGTAATGTTTTAAAATTTTTATCGTAAGGAAACGCTACAGGTAATGAAGCATCATCAGTACTTGGCTGACCTGTGATTCTATATTGAATCGCTCCCATATAAGCTGCTTCTCCTTGCTTTTCTATTTGTTCTTTACTAACACTTCCTTTTAAATACGGATGGTTTTCATCTAATATAACAGAATAAACAATACCAAACCCCATTGGTTGTTTAGTTCCTGCACTTTGTACGGAACTGACAGAACTTTGTGAATTATCTAATGACATTTTATTTCATTTTTTGTTTTAATTCATCCAATTCAAATTCCAAATCATCAACTCTTTCAACTTGCTCTTTGGTTTCATCTAATTCTCTAAGTAATTGATTCTTTTCAAATTCAGTTAAGAAACCATCTTGCCCTTCGGTTTTCTTTTCAGATGCTATAATCTTAGTTGCGATTGTTGCTAATTTAACTAATTGGTCATCATTCTTTACCGAACTATCAATTAGTGAAGATAATATAGGTCCTACACTTGCCACATCACCAGCATGCTTAATCATCTTTTTAAGTTCTTCTATTAAAGCAGATATTTTTGCTTTTTTGGATAATTGGTTGTTATATATATCCTCAAATAGAGAACTTAGATTCTTTCCTTTAAATAATTCGAATTCTGTTGACATATTAATATATTTACATTTTGTATGTATATAAATATGGTTCTATTAAAATGTTGAAATTAAACTGGGATTACTTCAATTGTAATCTTTGGTTGATATCCTTCAGGCAGTGTCCTATTAATACCTTTGAATTCATTTACCTTACCTTTAAAGTAAGTTATTTGTAATATTCTATCCGTTAGATTCATTACAGTTTGAGATGATGTAGACATTTCTTCTGTATCTCTTTTCATATTCAATTGAGGTTTGGTTGGGAAGTATTCTTTTCTCATAGCTTGTGCTATTTCTTTCCAATCTTCTACTTTATCAACTGATTTCTCTGCTGATATCTTTCTCAATTTTGAACTTAGATATTTTTCACCACTTGT
>Ga0209443_1000899_pt1 | contig 19479 bp, 20 predicted proteins | sample LauGreBMM110DCMD_2_FD_187571 | JGI IMG/M metagenome (GOLD analysis project Ga0209443, IMG submission 187571) | Freshwater lake microbial communities from Lake Michigan, USA - Su13.BD.MM110.DCMD (SPAdes) (version 2) | ecosystem: Environmental > Aquatic > Freshwater > Lake | place: Lake Michigan... | reverse complement strand
AATGGTTCAGTTCATGACCAATTTGCCAGAACTTTTGAAAATGGACACCCAACCCCTTATGGAAACGGACCTTATGGCGCTCAAGGTCAAGGCACAGTCATCCCTGCATCTGTTGCCTCGTCTGGTAACATGAATGGTGGCAAAAGACGCACCAAGAAAGGTGGATATTGGAGTCAAGTCCTCAGCACCGCTTTAGTGCCTTTTGGTTTATGGGCGGCTCAAAACCGTTTCTCCAAACGCAGAGGATTAAAGGCTGGCGGCAAGACCAAGAAGCATCGCAAATAAACTTTAAAAATAAACGAATAGTTTGCAATAAAAAATAATAATTTACTACTTATTATTTTTATAATAAAATTGAATTAAAATAAAGAGATTATCATATATCTACAAATAATATAAGATGAGTGCTCTTGTGCTAGAAGAAGAAATACTTGAGGATTGGGAAACTGCTAATTTTACAGTTCAAATAAATCATGCAATAAATGATGTAGAAGCATTAAAATTAAAAAATCAAAAATTAGTTGAAGACTCTGATTTAGCTTTATCAGAAGATCTATTTGGGAATACTCGTAAGAAAGAAGTAGAACATTCTTTACAGCCAACTATAACAAAAATGAACGTAGAAAAAATGAACGTAGAAAAAGTAAATAAAGAGGATAAAGGAAAAGGCGCAAAAATACAAGAAAAAAAGCAAAATAGACTCAAAATTAAAAAAGAAAAGGAACAGGTAGCTGAAGTATTTGGAGAGGTTGAAGAAGATGAATATTATCTGCAGTATTGCAAATATGAAGATAGCGTATTAGGTTAAAATCTAAATATTCAACATTTTATTAATTGGGTCCGCATATTTGGTTTTAACTAGTTCATTATCAGTTGAGTTGTGCTTAGCGTGAATATTGCTTTCTATCTTTCTATATAAACTATTATCATCTCTTGGTAAATTTATTTTTCTTTTGATATACGATTCTTCGGATTGATATACATAATGAGCAATAAAGGCAGGGCATTTGGTATATTCAATGTCCCATTCATTAAATGATTTGGTATTGCTCATCGGTTTCATATTTATAGATACCATTCTTTGCGGATTTGATAAGACAAAATAATGAGGTGTAATTGCATCTTCAACTTGCGACGGTCTGACAAATGTTTTTACGTGTTTATCTATTTTCAACTCTGATTTTGTGTAATTTTCTATAATTAGTCCTTCAGTAGGTTCTTTTCTGTGATTATTTGTTCCAAACATTAACCAATTAATAGCTAATGAATCTGCGAAAAGATAATAACTCAACATTTGTCTTACATGGTTAAATGCATTTAATACTAAAAATTCGTCAGCATCCAGGTATAGCATCCAATCGGCCCCCGATGCAGTCGCGATTTTAGAAGCTTTCATCATCAACTGCATTTTAATAGGACCATCCATCTCACATCGCTCAACAACTACGCCTTTTTTAAAGTTTTTTAATTCATCTGATATAGGTTTTTTAGATTTGTGATCAAAAATATATATTAAATCAAACCCAATTAGCAAATGATGCGCAACCCATTCCTTTATATTAATTTCATCTCTCGCATTTGTAAATAGTATAGTTTTACCAACTAGTTTTCTTTTTGGATCATTTAAGGGAATTGTATTATTATTTTTTCTGCGCCCAAGCAATATATTATTTCCACTATTATACATCTGTATATTTCATAATTATTTTATAACTTCAGGTTTTCCGTATAATATTATTTTTGTAGGTTCCATATTTTTATAGTTTCCTATTATAAAAACCGGGGATGACATTTGAACAAAATATACAACAATGGGTGTCAATAGATAATCAAATAAGACTTCTAAATGATAAGATTCATGAACTACGAGAGAAAAAACACGATCTGTGTGCGAATATCACATCGCACGTAGAAAATAATAATTTAAGAAATGCAACTGTTCAAATTAGTGATGGTAAGCTTAAATTTGTTACAACAAAAGTAGCAGCTCCTTTAACGTTTAAATACCTTGAAAAATCTTTAGGCGAAGTTATTAAAAACCAAACGCAAGTAAAGCAGATTGTTGAATATTTAAAGGATAATCGTGATACCAAAGTAGTTCCAGAAATAAAGCGGATTACTAATAATTAATTTATATACCAATAATGTATATGGAACCAGTTTTTGATGATGAAGATTTTGTTTTTAAAAAATCAAATGGAAAAATAGAAAGTGCAGGTTTTACAGTAGATTCTATTTTAATGAAAAAAGGAGAACCCGCTTTAATTACAAGAAATTATGGGGCACAGACGGGAGGAGGTGTTGCCAATTTATTTAAAGATTTAGCGGTTCCCGCTGGATTGGTATATTTTGCAAAAAAACAAAGAGGAGGCGACATGCAATCTAAAGTTCATAATAATGATGATATTATCAGTGATGATATTCATGAAAAGTTATTAAAAATGGTAGAGGTTGAAGGTAGTTTTAAAAAACCAAGAAAAACGAGGAGGACTGATGTGAATTCAAATAAAAAAACCAAGAAACAAAAAGGTATGGTTAAATAAAATATATATAAATTGATAAATTCATATATATTTAAAATTCGGGTAATTATTTATACGCGGCTCCACGTATTATAATTAAAAGGCGACACTAATATTTGGTCTAATTTATTTTTCCAGTAATCTACACGTTTTTCCATCGCAATATCTTTTTCTGTTTTTGGGTATGGACTAGTATTTTGCATCATTTCTTCTTCTTCGGATGTAATTTTGGGTTTGTAACCGAAACAATTTACACCATATTGAATGCGAGGATTTGCCATATAACCGCCATTTACGCCAGGACGTCCGCAATCGTTCTCGTGTCCTGGAATAGCTTGTAAATTATTAAACGTTGTTTTTTGTGTTGGAAACAATGCCATTTGGCCTTCAGACCAACCATAATTACACCATTCTCCGCCTTTATTATACGAATCTTCAATTTCATCGTAATTTGCTAAACGCGAATCATATGCTTTACATAATGTTTTTGCATCTTCATAACCATAATAATTTCCTGGAATATTAAAAACTTGTGGTCTGGTTGTAATCTCTTGGATATTTTGCGATGGCGAAATTCCAGTATCAGACGTTGTTTGATTGACTGTAATATCTAATTGAGGGTTTATCGGGTCAAATAAATTTTTTATAGATGCCATTACATCAATGCTAAAAAAGTATTGCAAAAAATTAAATAGTATTAATATTACAAAGACCCCGATGACAATTGCCATAATTATACCACTAGTTTTATCTAACCCGGAAGATCCTGGCATTGCAGTGAAGCTATTTGATGTCGGCGAAGAATCTCCTAAAGAAACAAAAATAATTATATATACTAATACAACCAATACTAATATTATAAAGGCGGTTGGATTCATTAACAATCCATTCATATAATTATACATACTTTCTGGTTCTATTGTTGAACTTGTGCTAGCTTCCATATATATTATTCAGTTGTTTTTTTTCTATAAAATAGGCAATATGCCTTTGGTGTTATTAATTCTTGCAAGTTAGTTATTTCTGTAACACTTGTGTCATTAAAATGATACCATTTACCGTTAGCATTTTTAATAAAAGAAGTATAATGTCCGCCGTATGCATTGCCGCTATGATTGCAAATACCGTATAAGTCGTAAATGTATGATTCCTTTTTATATCCAACAACATAATCAGAGACATCAAAATTATCTAAAGGAAAAGTAACTGATATTTGATTTTTTTGATTTTTATGGTTAAAACGCTTAATATCAATTACCATAATTGACGGCATACTCCAGTATATAAGTTTTTTTTGAACATTTTGTTTTAGTTTTGTATTCTCATTATACCACGCATTTTCACCTTCCAGAGTCTCGCCATTTACATACAAATCAAAACAATCCTTTAAGCTCGGATTTTTATTGTCAGTTGGTAAAGATAAATTAATCATAAAATATGGTTCTGGAGATGTGCTTAATACTTCACCCGTCTCTAACGAAATAATTTGTGATACATGAATTCCATAAAATAAATTCCATATTTCTGAATACTCTTTTGCATACATTTTTTTTGTCATTTCAAAACATTGCACGGCCATTTTATCCGTATCATTCGCAATTTCACCATTTATACTCATATTGACTTCGCGAGATAAACTGGTATGAAAACAATCTATTACAAAAAGCAAAAATTCCGGTAAATCATTTTGAGCAAAACCAGTAAATATGTCCAAATCTTTTACGTGTGCGATTTTTTGCACAGTTTTGATAAATTTTCCGGGAGAAACTATACAATTTTCGCTCCACATTAAAGTCCTCAAATTGTCCCATTCTAGTAGCAACACAGATTCAAACTTGTTCTTTAATTTTTTCTTGTAATTTCCATTATTCAAGAAATTATTTAATTCGTATGTATGTGATAACACTTGAATACATGAATTTACAAAGCATGTATTTCCCAAATTTGCCAACCCGGTTAATCCGTTGTTTTTATAATTGTCAAAGCTCATTTGTTTATGTTAATAATTATAATGATATATATTTAAACATATTTATTATATATATATTAATGTCTCAAAACCGTAATTCTAGGAATTTTTCATTCACGCACGATCAACGGGTTTTGTTGGATTTATATACAAATTTTTATAATCAGACAACTCGTCAATTAGATTCATTGCATGAATTACAAAATGAAATTAGGGAGAATATTAGCCAAATAATTGGTTTAAACGCTAACATTCACGAGAGTAATTATAGGAATACAAGTAGCGCAAACGCAACAAATAATAATAATAATAATAATCAAAATTCTAATTCTAATTCTAATTACAGACACGCTTTTAGGCATAATAATACAAGAAATCATGAACATAGACATGCACACAACCGACACAACAATAATTCAGAACCGGCGCTTTCAACGAGACGAGTGGTTATTGAAGGCGTGCCATATTTAGTTGAAATTCCAAGTTCTCATAATGAAAATGCATTTAGATTTGGTTCAACGTATAATCCATCGCCAGAATATAATAGAACTGTAAATAATTTATTGCGATCATTTTTTGAGCGAAATATAGTTGCTCCAACGAGAGAACAAATAAATAATTCTACAAGAATACTTCGTTTTGCCGATATTGAAAATCCATTAAATAATAGTTGCCCTGTAACATTGGATAGATTTGAGAGTGATAGCAGCGTAAGACAAATTATTCACTGCAGACATATTTTTACACCATCTGGAATTGATTCTTGGCTTCAGAGTAATGTTAGATGTCCCGTTTGTAGATATGATATACGCGAATATGTTCCACCTCCAATCACATCAGAGTCAAGAGAAGTGAATGAAGAATCCAAAGAGGATTCTACAGTAGAAGAGTCCAAATCTGATTCTGAAAATACAAATCATGAGAGAAATAGTATCCCAACAAACACGACTTTTGCAAATATAGACATTCAAAACACCCTTTCTAGTATTACAGAAAATATATTAGGACAGTTATTAAACACCGAATCTATTAATCTGGATCCAGCGCAAAATTCAATTTTTTATGATGCGTCTAATAATCAATTTGTATTTGAAGGATTCATCAGAAGACGATGATAACCTTTATTTTATTTTCCATTGTTTTTCCTTTTATTTTAAAATTGAAATAACTTATTTAAGAAATTAATCAGCAACCTAATGAACCGGAAGAGAATGAACGAATCAGAACAACAAAATAAAATCAGTGCAAAAAAAGATGAAAGCTGGGTTTTTAATAAAGTAAAGCCATATTTGGTATTTGTAAATAATGTGGCAGGATTATATTTATTGTGGGTGATTTTGCATTATGCAGCAGCACATTTGTATATACACTATTGTGTTCCAGCAACATTTATTGGATTTATTACATCACCGCTAATGGTTGCAACCCCACATTGTTATGCGTTTAGATGGTGCATTACTCGTGGTGCAGAGACAATTACATCTATGTGGATAATTTTTGGGACATGGTTGGCGTCTAAAATTTTAATAATGAGTGGAACTCATACGGGATAAAATATAAATAAAATGATATTAAAGGATCTGCGATAAGATATATAAATATAATGACGCATTTTAAAAGACACCGACTGCCTTGGTCAATGAATGAGGTTAATAGCTTGTATAATGAATATGAAATTAAAGAGCTTCCTATTGCAACAATTGCAAAACTTCACGATAGAAGCGAACACGCAATTTTGTTTAGGTTAGCTCAAGAAGCGCTAATTTTGGATACATGGGGTGATGTAAAGGGGTGGAATGGATTTAATTGTGAAGAAAATGCTAGTGATAGTGCTATGGATGTGGAAGAGGATCTAGATGATGACTATGAGGAGGATGAGGATGAGGAAGATGAGGATGAGGATGAGGATGAGGATGAGGATGAGGTTGAGGATGATGAGGTTGAGGATGATGAGGATGAGAATGAAGATGATGACAGTAGCAGCGACTATGAAGAGGAGGAGGAGGAGGAAGAAGAGGAAGAGGAAGATGAGGACGACGAGAATGATAACGATTATTATGACGAAGCCGATAGGGCTGAATTTGATCCGTATAGTATTCCTCAAAAGGTGTCGGTTTTGCGCAAGGCGGTTGAGGCTATAAAATTTTTTATTTACGCAGTATAATACAAATACAAATAAAAATTGAATTAACAAAAGGGTATTAAATATTAATTACAATAAATACATAATGGACTTGTCAGAAGAACAACAAAACGCATTTGATAAATATATTCAGCGCAAGAATATATTTATTACTGGACCGGGTGGAACAGGTAAATCTATGCTTATAAAACAATTGCAAGCAGATGCAACAAAAAGAATACTAAATATGCAAGTTTGCGCGCTTACCGGTTGTGCAGCAGTTTTGCTAGATTGCAAAGCGAAAACAATACATTCGTGGTCAGGAATTGGACTAGGAAGTGGAACGATTTCTTTTAATGTTAAAAAGGTGGTTTCAAGCAGTTATAAAAAGAAATCGTGGAGAAACGTAGATATTCTAGTTATTGACGAAGTTAGCATGATGTCTGAAAAAATATTTGACATGTTGGATGCTATAGGAAAAGCTACTAGGCAAAATAATAGACCATTTGGCGGGATACAGGTAATCTTTTTAGGCGACTTTTATCAATTGCCTCCAGTTGGAAATAGAGATGAACCCGAGACAATTCATTATTGTTTTGAAAGCCCTGGTTGGGGAGATACATTTGAAAAGGAAAATGTTGTGAAACTCACAAAAATTTTTAGGCAAACTGATACCGTATATACTAAAATACTTAATCAAATACGTGAGGGTCGCGTGAAGAAAAGCAGCAACGACCTTTTAATGAGTCTGGTTGGAAAACAAATTGAAGAAGGAGCATTAATACAACCGACAAAACTCTTTCCAGTCAGGATAAAAGTTGATGCAATTAATGCAGCAAAAATGAGTGAATTAGAAACACCAGAATTTGAATTTAAAGTTAAATATACCAAATCATCTACCTCTTCAGATAAAAATAAAAGTTGTTCCAGAGAATATACACCCGAACAAATTGATAACGAAATTAAAAACATTAATAACAATTTGCTTTGCAATGACGTAATTAAACTTAAAGTGGGGGCACAAGTAATGTGTATTGTAAATATTGAACTGCCGTCGGGAGATATGATTTGCAATGGAAGCCAAGGCGTTATTATTCGTTTCAATGAATCAAAATTACCTGTAGTAAAATACAAAAATGGTTTTGAGATGACAATGAATTATCATTTTTGGGAAAGCGATAATATTTCTGGAATTGGTGTTTCGCAAGTTCCGCTTATATTGGCGTGGGCAATCACTATTCACAAATCTCAAGGAGCGACTATGGATGCAGCTGAAATTGATGTTGGTAGTGGTATATTTGAATGCGGGCAAACTTATGTTGCTCTCTCCCGCGTTAAAAGCTTGGAAGGATTATATCTGACATCTTTTGATGCTTCCAAGATTCTAATCAATAAAAAGGTAAGGGAGTTTTATGATAATTTGGCATAGTAAAATAAAAACTGTATATGCAAAATTAATAACTTAAAAATAAATAACTATATATATTTATAAAAATGCCAAACGATTGTTGGAGTCATATAACTATTACTTGCGAAAACCGAGAAGCAGTAGATGAATTAAATAATCTTATTATTAACGAATTAAAACACACAGAAGAAGATAAATATGTTTATCATGAAACTGTAAATATGTTAAAGCGTGGAACAAGAGGAATAATTTTTGAGATATGGTCTGCTTGGCATCCAGACTATGAATGGCTTGAAAGTTTATTGGAAAAATATCCAAATTGTTGGGTTAAAAATGAATGGAGTGAAGAGGGCGGATTTGCTGGAGTTTGGGTTGGTTTTATGAATAATAATAAGGAGAAAATTATAAAGGATTTGCAATGGGATGATATTTGTATAGAAGGTAAGGCTTGTTTATTTCAGCTTGAAGATGAGGAAGAAGCAAAAAAGGAAGAGGAAGAGAGATTAGAAAGAATAAATAAAAAACGTGCAGAATACGGCGCTACTGGTAAAAAGATTATTAAAAAGGTAGTCTCATAAAAAAATAATATGACATTTAATACAAGCTTATATTATTTTTTATTTTAGTTTTTAGTTTTTATTTTTGGATTGGGTTTTTATTTACTCCTTAACAAATACATAAGTAATTTCTTCCGTCTTTTTTGGTGCGGTTGTTGCATCTGTCGCAGCAGCTGCAGTTCCGGGTCGCTTACTATTTGACATTGTGAATGTAATATCCATCATTTTCCATCCATTATTTTCATGTATCCTGGTAACATCTGTCAATAAATCATATTTTTTATCTGTTTTAAAATTTTTCACACTCCAACAACTGTATTTTACACGATTCATTACGCCAATAATAACTGGCTCTAAAAATTTTTCAACCCATGTCTTATAATCTGGAAACTTGGATGATTGCGAGTCTTCATTTGAATATATTTCCAAATTATAATAAGGTGGGCTAGTTAGCGCCAGGTCAAATTTAATTTGAGGTGGAAGTTCATACAGAAATTCTTCTGCTGGCTTATTAACAAGCATAAGATTATCCAAATTCAAATCATTACACATCTGACACAAATTATTAAATGTTTTTTCACAAGGCTCAATTCCTGTATATGAAACGTCGTATCCCAAACTTTTAGTTCCCAACATTCTTCCACCCCATCCAGCGCATACATCTAATACGCTTGTCGCATTAAAATGCGCCGCAATATTTCGCGCCATTAATGGACGATACATGGTCACCTTTCCCAGACCATTTGTAAATGAAAGTGACCGTATTATCTCAGATGCATACGGCGTTGAATGATTTTTGCGATTAAATCTCAGCGCCTTTTCCAGATGCTCCTTTTTCCATAAAGAACGAACAGATACGCCCTTGTAGTTGGAGACATCATGAAAATGCTTCATATATTTTCGCATTATTTTCATCCCAGACACATTAGTTGCGGAAATATTGGTCGGTATAGAAGTCGTTGGTTTTTTGCAAAGCGCTTCCCAGTCCGCCATAATTTCTGCTTCCGAATAATCTTCATACAAAATTCCATGATCTTCTATCTCTGACGCCAGAGTTGGCAACATGACTTCAAACTCCGCGTCAGATAAATCCCGTAGCGCATTTTTCTTGTTAATTACTTGCTGCATCATCATTTATTTGTATATAGAATAAATTATCTATATACTAATCAATTTTTTTCAATAAAAAATAATTATATAATTATTGAATTCAAATATAACATTATGCATACCATTTTTTATTTTTGTTTTATTTTTGTTTTATTTATTTTTATGTTGTTTTATTTTTTGAAAAACCGCGTTACAGCTTGATTGCCGTCTTTTTGATTGTTCGTTTCTCTCAAGAATTCGTCAAATAGTAGTGCTTTTACTTCTTTATTCCTCATTTTTTCAAGCTTGTCCTCAAATTTATCGGATGGCGTTGATTTTTGCAAAGCCTCTATATCTTTCCTGAATTTTGTAATTTTAGATTTTTTATTTTGCATATCCCATATTTTCTCCAAAACAAGCGCAAACAATTGTTGCACTGGCTTCATAATTTGATTGGTAATATAATGTGAATAATCTATCTTCAGTTTATTCTCTTTGATAAACGTAGGTGTCTCAATTTTGTCGCCCTGCAACGCTTTCTTATTCGGCTGGTGAATATAAACAAATGGAATCCTATCTCCAGAACTCGGCTTATTTCCTGGATCCCTAGATGTCATTCTATCTGCCAATACTTTGTGAGCTATCTGCTTGGGATTTTTATAACCAGACCTGATAGATTTTGTAATGATAAGCTTATCCATCGGATATTGTTCTTCTACCATATTTTTCAGACAAGATTTCAAAAACTCTGTGGCCTGTTTGATATCTTGCTGCTTCATCAAAATGTCAATAATTCCGCCATAAATATCCTTAACAATGGGCGCATTATCTCTGCGTTTTAAAACAATACCCATCTCTTTTCTCTTGCATTTATCCGGATCATGCTCATAAAGCATGCCAACATAACGCTTTTTGGAAAGCAGACAAAATGGCATGAACGTTTTCTCATATTCTAAATCGTGTGGTCCTTTTAAAAAGCTAGACGCCAAATGCCCCGCTTCTTGAGCCAATTCAATCGTAATTTCAAGAGCCTCTTTTCCTCTAATCGGTTTTCCTTCCAGCGTCTGTAAATTAAATGTAAAGAATACAGAGTCCGTGTCACCATATATGTATTCTGCTTTTGTTACAACTTTCCCATATTTAGACGTGTCACAGATTCGGTTGCCATATGTTTCTTCAACAATTCTCTTGGCGTATGTCAAAAGCAGCCGCCCTGTTGCAGTGGTTGATGCGGCAATATCTTTATCATAGAATGTGCTTGTTTTTGCGCCACATTGACCATACAACGAATTGGCGGTAACCTTGTATCCAAGCTGTCTTTTATCAAGCACATTTTTCATAAACTCATCGGTTTGCTGTGGTATCAATTTTCTAGTAGTTTTTCTGGCAAGCAACAACTCTTCCAAAATAGATGGCATAATAGCACGAGCATTATCTGGGAATTGCGCAAACCTACAAATTTTGTGACCAGATTTAATCTTTTCTGCGGCCGCACTGGGTGTTTTTCTCACATATCTAAATGTGTCGTATGTAATATCCACATACTCATATCCAGGAAGATTATCGTATATGCAGTTACCAGATGAATCTGTTTCGCCAGTTTCGGCAATTAGCACGCCTTGCAAATTGTATTCTTTGGTCCAAACCTTGCTATCATGAGACAAGTTCTCGCTCATCATGGAAGATGGATATAGCGATGCGTAATCTACACATGCAACCGGATTATCCAAATATAAATCGCACTTGGGATCCAAAACAATCGCACCTTCAAAACCATCATTATCTTCGGATTTTTCCATTACAGGCATCAAGGTTCGTTTTTCTCGGCATTTTTTTGCGACAAAACTTGTCAGCTTAATTCCTTGACCTCTTAGAACCAAGAAACTAATCGGAACACTACAGATCTTCGCCATTTCAACAAATCCAGTCAAAATATCCACCTTGTTCATCAAATAATGAACGAGGTTGCAATCCTGAATACAGTATTTTGCAATGACTGCGCGATCATCTGCAGACCCATTAGTCATTCTGAAAATATCTTTTGGAGTGACGTCGTCTTTTGCCAAACACCATCTCACTTTTTTTGTCATGTCCGGTGCAACTTTTCCAGCAACAGTAAAAGACTTGGTTTCTTTATTTACAGACAAAACTGAAAATTTAGCACCATCGCAATAATAATCAACCGAATGTCCAATCTCTTCAAAATGAACGAAACTTCCCTGCAATAAACCCATCAGATTACCGCTAGAAATAGTGGTTAAACCCGGCGATGTTGTGGAATCAATAGATTTTATATAATCGCCAATAAAATGACCGGCAACATAATCTAATTTGTAAGACGTCAAATTTTCTTCACGGCGAAAGTAATTATACAAATCAATCTGAATTCGCCCATTCATTTTTATATATTTTAATTCATGTTGCCCGCTCGCAATATTAAGAGTTGTCTCTTCCAATTTATATTTACCCGGGGTAAATGGGTCTTGGCAGCAAACTTCATCCTTATTTTTTGATAGCTTTAAGAATTCAACAAGGCAGTTATTTTCCTCTGCACGGCTAAACATGAACGCATAATCAAACCCAAATATATTATAACCAATGACAATGTCTGGATTCTCTTTTTGAATCAAATTTGTCCATGCAAGCAATACCGCTTTCTCTGTTTTATAGGACTCTATTTGACAATTTTCTACAGGAACAGTGCCACATGTATCCAAAACAATGCAATGGTTCAAATAGGGCTCTGTTTCGCCTGCTCTTAGAAAGGTTGAACCGATAAATGTCACCTTGTCTCCTTCTAACTGTGGAAATGGAAGTTTGCGATACCTATCCAATAATGATTTATTGATTTCCAATAGTTTGTCCTCACGAATTAAACTTTTATCACATATAATGTCTGCAACTGTATATTTTTTTGTTGATGATGATTTTGATTTACTTTTTGCCGGGAACCCGAATGATGCGTGCATATTTTCATCGCATTCGTCTTCATCTTCATTATTGCGGTTCATATTTTCAAACATGGATTCAATATTCATTTGGTTATGCAACTCATCCGACATTTTTTTTTGTTCTAATGGGGTTGAAATCCATAATTCAATCATCTCCTTTACAATATCTTCAGACGCAGGCATTTGTTCCTTTTTTGGATAAACCTTGTCAATCATTTGCAGTTTATCCTCTGGCAAGAACCCAAATGCTTTTAACATAATGCGCCTTAAAGAAGAATCGCATTGGTCGGGTGTCAAATCTGCGATTTTTTCAAAATATTCTATTATGTTTGTAGCCAATTTTTTATACGATTTTACTGGAACGGGAAAATCTCCATGACTGCTGCTCGCCTCAATATCAAAACTACAAATTTTGTAAGGAACGCGTTTTTCGTTTTCATTCAAAGGAAGAATAAAATTATGATCAATGATAAACTCGTATTTGCAAGTAGTTTTCTTATTATGTGTTACTTCAGTTGTCTTCTTTTTTGGAAGAGCAACCCAGCCAGATGGACTAATGTTTGTTATGTGAAAGAATCGCAATAGTGGCGGAATATTGGATTCGTATAAATATGTTGGTGTATCAGCGTATCGCATACCACCCTCCATTAATTTGCGGTCTGAATTATACCACAAATTCTTTGCCTTGTTGAATGCCTGTAAATTGGTGAATTTAAACAGGACGAATTTGTGTTCTTTTCCACCATCAAATCCATACAACTTTTTTCTCTTAATTATCTTGCATTCACATATGCTATTTTCATAATACTTTCCCATTTTTTTGGTAATATGCTGCAAGAAAGTAGTCTTTGTATATTGGGTCCATTTATCATCCACTTTTACATAAAAGAACGGCTTGAAATTTTCGGCGAGAATTGAACACGATTCACCCTTTTCATTGATGCCAAACATTTGAATTACAAATTTATTTGAGTCTGTTCTAGAACCATTTTCTTCATCACTTCCCGACTCTTCCTTATTATCATCTTTTTTGTTATATACGTTGAAATCATAGAGTCTGAATACATGCTCCATTTTATTTGTTGGTAATTTAATAAACGACGGAATTTTTAAGTTCAATTTTAAATTAATGAAAATAATGAAAATATGAAATTATAACATTAATAATAATAATAATAATGTAATGATAATATATAATAAAATGGCAACAAAACCACTTATTTTAGTATTTGATACAGAAACTACGGGATTGCCTCCAAGGGGAGAAAGTAGCGTTAGTGCGTCTTCTGATTTAGAAAAGTGGCCTATAATTGTGCAATTAGCTTTTTTTCTTTATGATCCTGATTCTATGGAAATTGTTGGACAAAGTGAAGAAGGCAATGATGTAGTAAAACTAAGAGAAGAACAATTTCCTATTCCTCAAGGTTCAATTGATGTTCATGGTGTAACAGACGAGAGATCGCGCACAGAAGGCAGGCCTATAGACGTAGTTATGGATGAATTTATTGACGCGTATGATAGAACCAGTTCATTGGTTGCACACAATGCGCCATATGACATAAATGTTGTGTGCGCTGAATTATTACGTTTAATCAATTCTGCTGATATAGATGAAGCAAGAAAAGCTAAATATAATGATGCTTATAAAAAAATGCGAGGACTTGACCCCGATTCAGCACCCGAAATTGTAGATACGATAAATTTGTCAAAAAATATCTGCAATATATGGCCATATAAATATGTGAGAGATGCAGCTGGAAATGTCATAGTAGATAAAATAACAGCAGAAGATGGAAAACAATACGAAGTAAAACGCAAAGAATATTTTCAAAAAGCTTATTCGCCAAAAGGGCCAAATCTTGAAGAAGCACATATTGCATTATTTAACGAACAAATAAACGGTAGAACGCACAGCGCTCTTGTGGATGTTGCTGCTTGTCTGCGTGTTTATATGCAAACTGACCCCAGGTATAATAAAAATATTTGCGCACCTGAAAATAACACGCCAAGTAACGCTGAAATATGCAGAATAATTAATCCAGGGCCAGCTTTTGCGTTTAAAGTATCTAGACGAATAGGGTCTAAACAACCCGCTGCTGCTGATTCTGCTTCTGTTGCTGTTGCTGCTGCCCCTCCTCTAACGCAAGAACAACGTGAACTCATCGCGAGAAACAAGGCCGCTGCACTAGAACGGTTAAGGCTAACACGATTAGGTGCCAATCCTGATGCTCCGAGTGGAGGCAAAAAAAATAAATCTAAACGAAAAACTATGAAAAAAATAAATAAAAATAAAAGAAGTAAAAAACACAGAAAAAATAAAAAAACCAGATTAACGAGAAAATATTAATTTATTAAACAACTGCATAACATTTTCTGGAGTATATGCTCTATAAGCATTCCAATCATCTTTATTTTTAATAATGTTTTCAATATTATTAAATATATTCAATAATTCATCCTTTGACCTATACAAGACGGCCTTGTCTCCCAAAATTTCTATATGACCTAAATCTCCGCTTGGACAAGTAATAATCGGTTTATTTTTAATAGAAAACTCTGCTATTGATAATGGGAAAATTTCTCCTTCTCCTCTTGCGTGTATCATCGCATCGCATGTGTTTATAAATTTTGTTTTGTATTTCAAATCAATATTTCGTTCCAAATAAATTATTCTAGGATGTTCATAAAATTTTTGTGTATTCATAAAAATAAACCATGTGTTTGAATTATTGTATGAATTTAAAAAATCTATAATAGCATTGTGAGCAAATAAAATATTAAATTCTGTAAAACCTCCGTATCTTCCAAGAACAATTGCATCATTTGGTATATTTAATTCGTTTCGTAGATTATCATCGCCAGTAGGAAATTCTACTATATGCGGTATAATTGCAAAATTTGTGTTATATTTTAAGTTTAAAAAATTAGAAATTCCAATATAAAAATCACTCTCTTGTCCTCTTGTATCAAACACGCAATGTTTTATTGTTTTGCATTTACCCCACAAATTTTTGTTTTCAAATTGATATATATCATTTGGACAACCATGCGTTAATGTGTAAAAATACCTAATATTAAATTGGTGAATAACATAATCCATCTCACCAATATCACATATTTCTATTATTTGAAACCTTTGTTTAAATTTATCATAAGAAACGCGTTCTGTTGGAAATCCTAATCCCAATTGAGATTGTTTTCTCTCAGTAAAGCAAATAATATAACTTTTATTGTTCAAAATATCCTCGTTATATTTTGCATAATCATATATCGCAACTTCGGTCCCTCTTTCAGTAAAATGTCTGACAAAAAATGCAATGTTCATTGTATTTACTGAATTATAAGTATTTAAATGCATTGTGTTATATTTAATTATATTTGTAACATGAAGATAATAGACTGTTTTCTTTTTTATAATGAACTAGACTTATTAAATTATCGTTTAAATATTTTAAATGGCACGGTAGATTATTTTGTAATTATTGAATCAACGCACACCTTTACTGGTCACAAAAAAAACTTATTATATGATGAAAATAAACACATGTTTGAGTTTTTTGAAAGTAAAATAATACATATTGTTGTTGATGATTTTCCGCACAAATATCCCAATATAAATTATATCAACAAAGAGCAGTGGAATAACGAAGCACATCAACGAAATGCATTCGCCAAAGGATTCAACCGCATTGAATTAAATGATGAAGATATTATAACAATTACTGACATTGATGAGATTCCAGATCCTGAAACATTAGAAAAAATTAAAAATGGCAATCAAATTGTTGATTTAAATATATTGCAAATGGACATGTATTATTACAATTTAAATTCCTTGCTTGTAAATTCTTGGCCGTTTGTTAAAATAGTTTCATATAAAACATTTAAAAGTGCATCAAAAACGTGTGACGAGCTTAGATGGTTGCAAAATTGTTCAATAATACCAAGAGGTGGGTGGCATTTATCTTATTTTGGAGATAGCAATTTTATTAAAAATAAGATTAATAATTTTTCGCATCAGGAATTTAATACAGATGAATTTACAAATATAGAAAATATAGAAAATAGAATAAAAAATGGTTCAGATTTATTTGATAGAAATGAGAATAAAATTTTAAAAGTATCAATAAAAGATAATTTATATTTACCGTATAAATATAAAAAGTACCTGCAAAAATATATAATTGAATAAAATGCAATTAGATAAATTGATGGATGAATTGATGGATGAATGGATGATTTGATGAAGCTACTTGCGTTTCATTGTTCGTGATTTGCTTTTGCAGTGGGCTCTTTGAGAGAAACCTTTGGGGTGCCTGCAATTTATACTTCTTTTATATTTAAGAGACCATTTACCTCCACGTTTTAAACCACGTTTTATAGGTTTTCTTCCTCCGTCTTGATGAGCTTTTTTAGTTTTATTAATCGCGCGTCCTTTTAATTTTGAATCTATCCATTCTGTGAATGATTCAGCGCTTCTATCTGTTTTGGCAATGCCGCAATTTTCGTATTCTTCTATGGTGTGATTTTTAATATACCGAAAGCAGGGATAACCCATGGGCTCTTTGCCAACATTTTGAAGTTCTTTAAACAAATTTTGATTAATTTGAGCAACAACAATTTCGCCATTTTGGGCATGTTCCTTTTTCAAATATTTTTTAATATTATTCCAATTTGGTTTTGTGTCTTTGCATGGACCACACCCATCCATAAATAAGAATAAAAATGTATGTTTTCCAGATTTTACCCCGTGATTAAAATTAGTTAATAAATTTTTGTAATTGGGCATTTTTGGATCAATATAAGGAAAATCGGCTTTTGAAGACATTGCTATAAAATAAATATAGAAAATAAATCTTGCATTATTTTTATCTTAGTAATTTAATTTTATCACAATCTAATATATATAATAAATGAACACACCGATATATATATTAATTATTGTTAGTTTTTTAGCAGGAATATATTTTTGCATTGCGACGCAGTCACCTAAATTTATGGAGGGTTTAACTAATATTAGCCAACCAAGATGTCCCGACATTCTTGTTCAAAATGGTAAAAATTACTTTTTATATAATTCTAAAGTCGCAAAGGTTCCTGGGGTAAATCCAGTTGAATTTGAAAATTTAGAAGATTATGTGGAATTTGTTGATTGGCAACGCAGTCAAGGAATTAGGTGCCCTGTTTTATATTTACAAAATACTTATGATACGCAGGGCAATTCAGTATATAAAGTTCGTCCTGGACCAACAGACTTGCAGGGTGGATTACCTCCGACTATACCAACTTTACCAAACCCCACAAAATTAATTGATGCAACTCGCAATGATATGCCTTACAATGTAAATTCTTTTCCAGCATATGACCAGACATCTTTTTATCAAGGAACAACGACACCACTTGACCAGATGAATATTGAACAAGAAAACTTATTATATAGTCCTGATCCGATGGATCCTAATTGGGGTGGCGACAAATATACCCAATCATTAGTAGATAGCGGTTATTATGCAGGCAACGAGGTAAAAATAGCAATTCCATAAAAATAAAAATTGATTTTTATAATGTAAAACTGCAATTGTTAAAGAAATTCAGTATGGAATCATATGAACATGACAATTGTGAAATGGAGGAAATAACAGAAAAACTATCAATACAATGTGAAAATTGTATTGATAAAATAAAAGACCAACGAACTGGTTGGTCTAATTGTAAATGCCGTGATAAATATGTTAAAAAAATGTGTTGCAAGACATGCAATAGGATAAAAACAAGAATAAATTCACTGCAATACACACTGGACGAAACTTTATATTTTATAGCATATGACGCCAAAAATTTTATTGATTGTGAAGACAATATTAACAAACTTCATGAACTGTCAAAAGAGTTGCGACATTACAATCGCATTCTCTGCGAAAAAAGATAAATTACGCAGAATCAACATACTTTAATACATTATTCAAAGATGCTTTCGCCGAATTTAGTTCATTTAATGTTTTAATATTTTCAAGATTTGCCGCTGCATCTTCTGCCGTTGGATCAATATTCAATGTCGTTTTTAACATTAATGCATTAATATAATCATCCATGGATAAAATAATGTTTCCATAATCTTTTACATAATCCTTGTTATTCAAAAGCAATATATCGTTATGCAACTGGGTTACTTGATTTTTTAAAGTGACCGCATAATTCGCGGCAGATGCACCTATACCATTGGTGGTTGCAGAGCTACCCGGGTTTGTCAAACCTTCCATAACATTCATATGCAATCTCATTGATTTTACTGCTAAAAATACTAAAAAACCAATGATAACAACAATTCCAACTATTTTTATTAAATCTTCTGACATGTATTATATTATACTCTAAGAAAAACAATAAATTTTTTTTCTTCATTTTATCGTTTATAATTTTATTACTTTTTCAAATACTTAATAATATTTGCTATCACGGTTTTATTTATTCGTCTAGACTGCCCCTTTGCATTAAGATAACTTATATCTTTTAAACACAATTCATTCTCATTTATTTTTGTTATTAAATTATGAACCGTGTGAAACTCTTTCATTACTGCAATTGCGCTAGTAGCACTAATCCCCGGAATTTGACACAACATAATTTCACCTATGTTATCGGGTGTGATATTTTCCTTCTTTACCTTTTTAATAACATTGCAATATGCGATAGGTTCATCAGTTTCCTCTGCTGCGGTTTCTTGTTCAGCCGATTTTTCATTAGAACTAGAAGTAGAAATAGAATTAGAATAAAATGCGTGTTTGTCAGAAGATTTGTTCAATTTGTATGCCATATTGCAAATGAGAAGGGCTGATTCTTCTGTATGCATGCTTCTCAAAA
>Ga0209443_1000898_pt1 | contig 19507 bp, 19 predicted proteins | sample LauGreBMM110DCMD_2_FD_187571 | JGI IMG/M metagenome (GOLD analysis project Ga0209443, IMG submission 187571) | Freshwater lake microbial communities from Lake Michigan, USA - Su13.BD.MM110.DCMD (SPAdes) (version 2) | ecosystem: Environmental > Aquatic > Freshwater > Lake | place: Lake Michigan... | reverse complement strand
CATTTATATTTAGCAAAATAAAACTTATTTTATTTATTTTAAAACTAATGCATTTATATTTAGCAAAATAAAACTTATTTTATTTATTTTAAAACTAATACATTTATATATGCCAGTAAAAAAACTTCATAGTGAGGATTCTTGTAATAAAATCGGGAAAGATTATAATGCGTTAACGAACCTATGCGTAAAAAAATGTGGTCCAAACCAATCACGAGACCCGACCACATTTAAATGTAAAAAACAAGGCAATACTACAGAATCTTGTAAAAAACAAGGCAAAGATTATAATGCGAAAACAAAACGGTGTGTAAAAATGTGCGGACCAAAACAAACGCGAGACCCGACCACATTTAAATGTAAAAAACATACCGCCAAACCATATAGATTTGATAGTTTATTAAGATTTGTAAAAAAACACCCCGCTAAAATAAATGAGAAAGAACTTGAAAACCGAAATAACCATATTATAAATGAACTCCGTTTAATGCGGAAAAGTATTAATAAAAATGATATTCAAGAATTAGAACAAAAACAACAACAAATTGAAAGAGAAATTGAAAAATTAGACTATCTTATGAATGAAAACGTAAATAACAATCTTATCATTGAAAATCAAGAAGATGTCGCAAATAAAATAGACCATTTAGAATATATGATGGACCAATTATCCGCAGCGTCAATGTCTTCTACTATTTCAACTATAAAGTCAAGCGAATACAACACCCCCTTATAAAATATTCAATCGTGTAAATCGTCCGACTATATCATTTATTTCATACAAACACATATACAGTTTTGTTCTATTTCGTTTGAATGTTCGTCTGGTTCATACCCATATTTTTCATAATTGTTCTTTACTTTCGTCGGAAATAAAAACAATTGGTTTGTTTTGTGATTTATTGTACCTCCATTATTTTCAAATTACTATATACGTTTAGAATATATTTCAATAAAAAATAACCTATGGTTATTAATATTTTTATATTTTTAAATAGCATTTTACCATAATTAATATTATCATTTACTTATACTATCTATATCTATCTATAAAAGTTTGGGTCAATTTCGGAATGTAATTGTCTTATTATATTCTCTAAATCTTGAATACGGTTTGATTGTTCTATAATTGTAATTTCTGCTCTGGCTAAATCGTCAGCCAACTGATGTATATTTCGGTTTGATTCTGGAATAGGATTATTATTAAACATTAGTTTTATAAACTTGCGGTTTGGTAAGGTACATAGGTAAAATCCATTTTTATAAATAGCATCGCGAATTAATCTGTTTGAATGCGTATTATACCAACCATGAAAGTGGATAAATGCCATATTTCGTACTGTTCCATTTTCATTTTTTATTGTTGACATATCCACTCGTTTAATATTTGAAAGTCCAATATTGTAGCATAATTTTTCAATATTTGTTTCGGAACAAAGGTTCGCATCTGGAATACATGGAATAAATAAACTTGTTTCCAATGGGTTTGTTGTAATAAACTCGGAATTGTATTGATTCATACTCATTTTATAATGTATTGGTGTTATAATTTATAATTTATACATTAACTATATTATCAAAAATGTATTTCAATTTTTTGGGTATAAATATATATTATAATATATGTGCCTATAATATGAATAATATTATAGGCATATTATTCTTATTATTATTAATTATTATTATTTGGTTATTTGACATTTTAAATTGTATAATTGATGGATTTGAAATAAATAATATTGAAATAAATAATATTGAAATGTATGTAATTAGTTTAAAACACAAAAACCGATTAGATAATATTAAAGAACAACAATCTAAAATAAATACGAATATTGAAATATTTGATGCCGTAAAGGGCGATAAACTAAATATTAATCAACTAATGGATGACAATAAAATTCCGCGCGGTTGGGAGAAAAATGAAGCCCAACATAAATTACGCGAAATAGGATGTTATTTAAGTCATTATAATATTTATACTAAAATATTAAATGATAAATTACCAGGGTATACTATTATTTTTGAGGATGATTTTAATATACAAACTGATAATTTTGAAAATGATGTAATCAGTTTAATAAAAAACAGTAATGATGATTTTGATATGATTTATTTGGGTAACTGGTATAATAATCATGGAACAATAATAAATAACAATTTATATAATCTTGACAAGGATAATCATTTGATTGGTACCCATGCTTATATAGTAAATAATAAAAATATTGAAAAAATTATTAAAGCAACTACATATATTGATATGCCAATCGATCATAAAATATACAATTTAGGGAAAAACGACGAATTATTAGTTTTAGTGGTTTATCCTACTATAGTAAATATGATAGATAGTCCCAGCACTATAAAAGATATGACAATTGAAACATTTAATAAGATACATTGGTAGAATCGTTAATTCAATCCCAGCACACATATATAAGATACATTGTATTTTATTGAAAATACCAATTGAAACAAATGTATAACATTATTATATAAATGAAATATAATAATATTATAAAAAACTTAAGTCGTTATGGTCATATTCTAGAAATACCTTTTTTTTGGTTTATTAATAATGTATTTTTATAATATTAAACAAAAATCAATTATAGAATATGTATTATTATTATTTTCTATAAGTGGTTTCGTATTAGATATTTTAGTTCCATGTTAAGTCGTAATTTTTCTAATACATTTAATACAAAATGTAATATTTATTTGTGTAATTATTACATTTTAAAATTATGAAATTAATATAATACTATAATACAATTTCGGGTTCGGTTTTGTTATTAGATTTTGTAATAACTTTAGAAAATACATTTACCGAAGAGTTATTCAATTGTAATAATTGAATTGTATCATGTAATTCTTTATTTTGTTTTAACAAACTTTTAATATGTTCTTGTTGATTACTTACTATATTTAAAATATCCGGTATAGATATTGGAACCGGCGGTTTTCCATCATTTTGGTTCATCATAATAATTGGGGTGTTTTGGTTTGGTTGTTGTGATATTATATTTTGCCGTTCGATATCCATTTCTTTTAGTTGTTTTAAAACATCCGGTTTCATATTTGGTTCTCCAGGTTTATAATCAATTAATAAGTTATCAATAATATTCATAAAAAAGTTTTTAATATTCATTTCAGAAGATTTGCGAATAAATGTTTCCACGGTTTTATCAGATTCTTTAAAATATGTTGGATGCGGATTTTCTAACATTTTGCGTTTATCATATGTATTATGTTGATGCGAAAATACTAATATTGTTTTTAATGGGTCTAATTGAACGAATGGAATAGTATAATTTTTTAAAAATAATTTTTCTTCTGCTAATGAGGCGTTATCATCATATTTGGTTTGTTGTAATAATTCGATTTTAAACGCAAATGTTCCAGCGGTAGAATGGTTCGGTCCATATGGACCACACTGATACATTTTTTGTAAATGCTTAAAATATATATATATTTCACTAGAACCGGCACATAGTGCGGTAGGAGATTGAGTTAATCGTTCTACAGCGTGAGATATTCTTTCCGGAGGATAATAATCGTCATCGTCCATATATACGATAATAGACCCTTTGGTTCGTTCATGCATATAATTTCGCTTCTTTCCTAAGGTCATTTTTTCAGAAATATCAAAATATTTAATTTGTGGAATATTCGCAGAATGAATTAAATCACTTATTTTATCTGTTCCATCATCTACTATAATCCATTCCATACGGTCTTTGGGATAATCTTGATTTCGAAAACATTCAAACATGGTTAAAATAAACGGGCGTCGGTTAAATGTAGGAGTACAAACGCTAACAAATGGAAAATATTTATTTTTGGATACTGGTTTTGTTTTCGTAGAAGGTTTTACTTTTTTTACCATTTATATATTCTATTTATAAATAAATATTAATTTTTTATATTATTATTTAATATTATATTATTTATTATAATGTGAGTAATTAAAAAACCTCCTTGATAATAAATTGATTTGTAATAGAATAAACATACCAAATAATAAAATAAATGCGATTTTTAAAGATATGTCATTTAAATTAAAAATATTAAATATCATTAGGTTTAATAATAATATTAATACTAATAAGTTTGATTTATTCATTCTTAAAAATAATTTTAAAAACTCTAATATGAATGAGTCTTTATTATTAAATCTAGCAGATTGCGTTTCATCGATAAAAGTAGGATTAAACCCCGTATTATATATGATTTCACCGAAATAACCATACAAAAATGTAAATGGATTATACAATCTTGGAAACAAAAAATATATCATGGAAACGAACAACAATGGTGAAATTAAAAAAGACGTTGAGATTATTAATAAAAATGATATTATGTAAAATAAAACTTTCATACTAAAGCTTATAGGTAGATAAATTAACATATTTGAAAATGTTTTATCCATATTACTAAGTGTTTCCGTATTTGGCAGTATTAATTCAAAAATATTCTTAAATATTGTATCAATATTACCACTTTTGAATACTTCATTCATTGTTTTATCCATATTAGGAAGTGTTTCCGTATTTGGAAGTGTTGATTCTGAAATATTCTTAAATATTGTATCAGTATTACCACTTTTGAATATTTCATTCATTGTTTTATTGGGTTTCGAATCATTATCGTCAACATTACTTTTTAATATTGTAGTATTCTCGTTATCTTTGATAAAACAATCGTTATTAAAATTATCATTACTTATAAAAAGTGCTTTACTATTAAAAATAGTATCAATCATATTAATAATCACCGGTGATTTAATTTTATTTTTTATATCTGATATGCCAATTACCATACATACAAATAATAACATAATTATAACTGTTCCCACTCCCGAGACAAACAATAATATATTATATAACATAGTAATTGGATTAAATAATATTAACATCACTGAAATAATAAATATAAATATGCTTAAACTTGAAGAAGACGCGTACGTTATTGGATAAATTAGTAAAACTCTTAAAAATAAACTAACAATAAATATTGGATATTGTAAAAACATTCCAATTTTCCAATTTGGTATTTGTGTAATTACATTTAATATACATGGGTCAGGTGGGTTAATTAATTCTAACCATATATGTAGTAAATTATTTGTAAAAATAATTATAATAGGTATTGTAACTATAATACCTAAAAACGCATTTTTTAACACATTCATAATTATTTTTCGGTCGGCATTTAATTTTGATGTATATTGATTATTCTCTGTATCATATATATTTGAAAAATAAATTAAGTTTATAATAAATGTTGCGCATGAATATGTAATAGTATTACCGAAATTATTAATATCTTTATACATATCATTTAAATTAAAATTATATTTTTTATTTTTATTTTTATTTTTTGTTTTATTTTTATTTTTTGTTTTATTGGGTTTAACAATTTTATTATTAGACGCATCTGTAAGTTGTTTATTTTTAGAGTCATCTGATTTATTTTTAGAGTTTTCTGATTTATTTTTAGAGTCATCTGATTTATTTTTAGAGTTTTCTGATTTATTTTTAGAGTTTTCTGATTTATTTTTAGAGTTTTCTGATTTATTTTTAGACTCATTTAATGGTTCTTGTATTTTTTCATAAATATTTTGAAGTTCTTCAATATTTTTATAATTTTCTTTAAAAGTATTTTGTTTAAATGTAGATTGTATTTTTGTAATTACTTCGTTGCGGGTATTTGTATTAAAAAAATATTTATTAAACGATTTTGTATTCCAAACAGTATTATTAGTTTGTAAGGTTGGTTTCATTACTATATTATATGATAAAAAGATATAATATATTTGTATAAATATGTCGCATATTATCTTGCGTAAAGCATTCCGCAATTTCCACCAATAAATGATAAAATATTATAACGTTCTTCAAATAACGTCATATTAAAAGTATATTCATATAATTTCCAACTTAATTTACTAATTCCTACAGGATTTCCAATTGAATCGCAAATAACTTTTATATTAGAGTTTTTCAAATCAAAAAGAGGAACAAATGTTGTTATTTCTAATTCAATTGTTTTAAATTTACTCAAATTAATAGCGCCTGAAGGTTGATAATCAAACGGACTTGTATTTAAACAAAAATTGTAACAATAAATGCCGTTACGTGCCGACCCTTGGGTTCTCGTATATTTTTCAATATAATTGTAAATACCGCTTGATAAAATATTTTCTCGATAATCGCCATTTAGTAAAATGCCCATAGTGTTTAATATTTCATATTGATTGTCTGATTGAATTTTAGTAGTAACATATAATCCTGTATTTACCCCCTGAAAATTGATATTTTCGGTTTGATTTGGATGATTTAATGGACCAAAATCATTATGAGTTACATTAAAAATAGCATCATAATTATAGTTTAAATCATTTATATTTGTGGTATTTGTTTTACTTGGAGCCGGTGTAATATCATATGGTATAGTTCTATACGGCCAGTTGGTATAATTAGACCATTCGTTTCTTAAATTAACATCATTTCTTTGAAAATACCACATCCAACTTGAAACCATTCCCGAAGATGGAAGTTTAATTTTAGTACTTCCTACAATATTTTCAAAATGGTATTCATATACGTCTTTTACTAAATATATTTGTTCTTCGGAAGCAAAAAGTTTGGCCTCTTCTTTTTCTAAAAAACAGTAAGTTGATATTAAATGAATATCACTATTCCACGTTTTAATTTGATTTAAATAACTTGTCGTATCAATATTTACACTTGGCGGAGATTGTAAAAAACGATACATTTGAAATTGTTCTAAATTAAAATCGGGTTGGATGTATGGGAATGAATTGCTTATATCAAACACATCTCTCACTTGAATTAATTCTTGAATAGGTCGTAATTCTACAGTAATATATAATTCGTTATATTGTAATGCGATTAATGGAAAAGCACATTTACTATTTAATGTAAATGATGTATTTATTGGAATAAAAATATCGCGACCACGAATAGAAGGTTCTTCTCCATCCGGCAAATTGGCTTCGTTGTAGTATGTGTTTGGATATGTATTAAGATGTCCGTATGCGTTTGCGGGGTCATATAGTTCAACTATATTCCCCGACATTCTATTTACTAAATCTATTTTTTCATAAGTAAAATCACGTTGCATCATTGCATGTAAATAATCACCCGAATATTTTTGAATAATTTGAGAACCGCAAGTAACGGATATTTCTTTAATTATATGAGTTCCTATGTCGCGTATCCATTTAAACTCATAAGGTGCCCATAATCCTACATTATTTTTTGGTGGATACAATGGACTCCAAATATTCGGCAATGATAATACTAAATAGGTATCCATTAATAGTTCGGCATACCGTGGCATTTTAAAAGTAAACGTTGAAGTTTCGGTTAGTCTCAAATCGCGTTGCCCTGCGTAATCAATGCGAAACTTTTGCAATCCAAAATTAGTATATTTAGAATAAACTACTTTAAAAAATGTTTTAGTAGGATTCCCTGTTAAAAACATATTATTATTTCCAACTGATATAATATTTAGTAATCCACCTGCCATTTATATAAAGTAATACATATAATTATTATATTACTTTATATTTCAAATATATACAATTAATATAATATATGAATTACATAAATATATTTTTAGTAATAATTATTGTATTATTATTTACATATATTTGTTATAAATTTGTATCAATACGTAATCAATCATGTAATAACACACTTTCAAAAATAATGATTACCAAACCAACTGAAATTACAAATTGTAATGAAAACTACCACGATTATACAATTAATCAATTTTGTATTAAATCCTCTTATAATTCGGCATATACAGGAAGTTGTATGAATATTGAAACCATTCCATATTTATTAACTAGAGGAGTTCGATTTTTAGATTTTGGGGTATATGGTACAAGCATTCCAATGGTAGCAAACTCTTCAGATACATCAGATGAGGAGTCATTGTATTTACAAGATATATTTAACATAATTTTACAAAACGCATTTAATTCTAGTAGTTCTCCAAACCCCGATGATCCGTTATTTATACATTTAAGGATTTATGCGGGTGATAACGCATTATATAATATAATAGGAAAAATAATAAAGACTACATTTGACAAAAAACTATATGACACATACGTAACAAATGATACAAAATTATCAGCTATACGGGAACGAGTCATAATAGTAATGGATAAATCTATATATCCGAAATTTGTAAATTATACAAAATGTGAGAGTGAAACGAATTGTGATAATTTAGACAAATATATAAATATATATTCAGGGACAACTAATATAATTACTGATACTTATCCAAAGATAATAGAGCAAAATACAACACCTCCAAGAAATGTTTCTGATTCCGATAATTGTCTTAGTTATGATGGTACTACAAAATTAATTTTAAAAATGGCGGTTCCTGATATCACGGATTCGTCATTAGATTTAACTATTTTGTATTCATTAATTCAAAATTATGGTGTTCAAATAATATTATGTAGTTTTTATAATCATTTTACAGTAGAATTATATGAGAATATATTTGAACGCGGTAAATCCGCATTTACATTATTATCTAGAAATATAACATATATTAAAGATAATCCTATACCTAGGGAAACTTCTTTGTTTCATGTTATTTCATGAAAGGATTATAATATATTATTATTATATATTTTATGAGTAAAAAATACAACAATTATAAAAAATATCGTAATAAATATAACAATAAATACAATTCAGAATACTGTAATAATACAATGTCGTTTCAAGATTGCGAATTAGCTATTTTAAGACATGCTGTAGATGAAAATGAAAAAATTCAAAATGAAAAAGTGTATAACTCAGAAGAAATTAAATCAATGATACAAATAGTAGAACAATTTATAAAGGATAAACAATTAATATGTTATGGGGGAACTGCTATAAATAACATATTACCAAAATACGACCAATTTTATAATAAAGATATTGAAATTCCTGATTATGATTTTTATTCAATTAATGCGTTAGATGACGCCAAAGAATTAGCAAATACATATTATAAATTAGGATATTTAGATGTAGAAGCTAAATCTGGAGTACATCCAGGAACATATAAAGTATTTGTAAACTTTATTCCGATTGCGGATATTACTTTTTTAGATAATACGATTTTTTATTCTATAAAAAAATATTCAATTACAATAGCAGGTATTAAATATGCCCCTCCCAATTTTTTACGAATGAGTATGTATTTAGAATTGTCTAGACCATATGGAGATGTGTCTCGTTGGGAAAAAGTACTAAAACGATTGAACTTATTAAATAAGCATTATCCATTAGAAAGTGGGTTATCGTGTAGTCTTGTAAAAACAATTAAAAATAAAGAACTTCCAACAAATCTATTTGTAGCAATTAACAAAACTGAAAAAATATATAATATAATTAGAGATTCGTTTATAAACCAAGGTGTTGTATTTTTTGGAAACTTTTCTACAAGGTTATATTCAAACTTTATTAAAAAAAATAAACAACCTGACATAACAAACTTTGTACACGAACACTCTCCTGAGTTTGATGTTCTATCCGAAAATCCAGAAAAAACTGTGTCATTTGTAATAGAGCAATTGAAACACAATAATATAACAAATATAAAAGAAACGATTCATCCACAAATAGGAGAACTTATACCAGAACATATAGAATTACAAATTAATAATGAAACAGTCGCGTATATTTATAAACCAATTGCGTGTCATAATTATAATACAATTACGATAAATAACCTAAAAATAAATATTGCAACAATTGATACTATGTTGAGTTTTTATTTGGCGTTTATTTATATAAATAAACCATATTATGTAAAAGAGCGTATATTATGTGTAGCCAAATTATTGTTTGATATAGAACAGCAAAATAGATTATCTCAGTATGGTATTTTAAAAAGGTTTAGAATGAATTGTATAGGAAATCAACCGTCTTTAGAAACAATTCGTTCAGAAAAAGCGGATAAATATAAAGAATTAATGAAAAAAAAAGGAACAAGAGAATATGAATTATGGTTTTTAAAATATAATCCAAACGAACCAAATGTAAAATTACATAACGAACATCTGGAACAAATAAAATCCAAAAGTTTATCGGAACACATAAATACAAAAGATAATTGGTATATTATAAAACCGTTAAAAAAATATAAAACAAAAAAAAAAAATAAGCAGTTAAAACTCAAACGGTCTTTTAAAACAAAACATAAATATAAACCCTCTAGTTTTTTATTTTAGGTTTATAACACTACAAATATGGAGTTATTCACACATAAATTCTACAAGTTTATTCGAACCGTAAAATATTAATCCAAATAATATACTTTTAAAAATATACCCATAAACGTTCATATTGCCGTCTGTATTATATATTGAAAACACCGCTAAATATTTAATCATTAACCCATTTATAAAAGGCATTTGAAAAATGAAAAATAACAACATAATAAAAAAAGGAGTTTGTAATTCCGTAAATAGAATATCAATTAATCTCTTTTTTTTGGTTAATTCTGAGTGTTCGACATGTTTATGTTCGGCGTGTTTTTCATAATCTAAAACATAATCACTCGACAACCTAGTATTTGGTATATAATTTGGTTGAACTTGTTCGTCAATTTGTAGACAAGTATTTATAGGAATATCTCTAGAAGGAATACGGCATTGTGGTTGTTGGGGGGGTAACATATTTGGTGTATCATGTTGGGAGCCGTATGGATTTGGATGAATATTCATAGGAATATATGTATTCTGTAACGTTTGGTCGTTTATTTTATTTGTTCCATATTGACTAGTTATATTTTCAGTTAATGGTAATTCAGAAATTCGTGTGGTTGTATCCATTTAAACCTATACAATATAAATAATAATGTATAGTTTTTTAACATAATTTTAACGAATAAAACTATAAAATTACATTCCGATAAACTGCGGAGTAAATGTTTCTTTTGTATTCGTATTATTATTACTAGTATTATCAGTAGTCGGTTCTGTAAAATCTACAATTTTTTTAATATTATCAACGCTACACATTGTTGGATTTACGGTATATTTATAACACTTTTCATTATACTTATAAGTTTTTCCTTCTATATTGCTAATTACTGGTCCATTAAAAATGATACAATTTTTATCATTACATACATTATGAAATAAAGTTGCTAAACCTATGCCTAATAATATAGAAATAATCATTTGTCCGAGAGGAGTCGTTAATAACCTTTTAAAATTCATATATATAAAGAGTGTGAAAAAATATTACATTAAAATAATATGTATTTAAGACTGAACTGGTATTTTGGATATTTTGTTTGAGTTCTCCGGACAAGTAACTTCATTTTGTTTAAAATTAAAACAACTGCCGGTTTTATCTCTATACTGAAGTAAATCTATATTTTCAGGAGTAGGATATACTAATATTTTACGCGTATCGGGTATAGTAATATAAACCGCAAAAATACCAAATAATAAACTTATTACAAAAACAGGAACATTTATATATTTTAACAAATTGATATTTGTAAAACCAATACTTTTCATTTGTATATATTAATCATAATACTAAATATTATTACAATGAAATAATATAATCATTTATAATTGTGTATTTACACCCTTGAAGATTTACACCTTTTCTCATTTAAAACGCCCATTTTATATGAGAACTTATAAATAATTCTTCTTGATTTTTCGTGTATTGTTTTTCTTGGATACATATTTTTCTGGTCTTTCGTAAGCACCCCTAATTATGTTTCTGTATTTTTCTTTTGGAATATTTCGTATTGTTTTTGTTATATTTTCCTTTAATTCGGAGTGTGCTAATCCGTCTAATTTTTGTAATCGTGATTTCAACATACTAAAATAATTTTCTATGGAATTGGTAAAATGTTGATATGGAACAGCATATAATAAATGATTGTCTTTGTTTATTACTTCTTTCACCTTTGGATTTCTATGACTACTTGCATTATCTAAAATAATTAATTTATTCTTGAATTTGTTTGTTATATTTGCTTCTAAAAACTCTACCATTCTATCAGCATTTATTCCACTTTTGTCATATAAATCCCAACCAACAACACCATTTACCGAAATAGCAAATATTCCAGTATATTTTTTGAATACTTCTTGTGATTGTGTTTTTATTACACATCGTTTCCCTTTTTCACTATAACAATGATTTCTTTTTTGTAATGATTTTACACTTGTTTCGTCTATACAAATAATATCCTCTATTTTGTATTTTTTCACTTCATCGTAAAACTCTTTTATGCTTTTATTTATGTCAATATCCTTCCCAAACCGCTTTACTGGTTCGTGTCTTATTCTCGTCATTTTCAAAGTAATATTATTGTCGTGTATAATGCGACTTATATGTGATTTATTCAAATCTAAATTAGGATATTTGTTTTTCAGTAAATATAATAAATCTTCAATCGTGATCGTTTTGTTTTTCTTAATTTCTTGTAATAAAAAGTCTACATGTTCTTTATGCACCTTATACGCCTTTGGTGTTCTTTCATATCCAGTAATTTTCCCATCTTTTTTGTATTTTTCTACCCAACGCATCAAACTTCGTCTGGAACATTTGAATATTTTACAAATTTCTTCTTGTGATTTATCCTCCACTAAATAATATTGCACCGCAGTTTCTTTATAATCGCTACTCTTTTGGTGAGGCATTATATATTATTTATTTATAAAATTGAATTAAAATAATTATATATAAAAATATTGTATTATAATTTATAAAAACAAAATGTATTCAAATACTGAAACAAAAACATGTTGTAAATGTAATATTACTAAACCAAAAAATAATTATTATACTAATCCAGCAAGAAAAGATAATTGTAGCGTATATTGTATTGAATGTATTAAATTATTAGATATTGAGAAAAAGAAATATAAAATTCAAGATAATTTAAAAAAAACTTTTATTGAAGATGAAAATTGGAAAACAATACCTATAAATACTAATTATGAAGCATCAATATTTGGGAGAATTCGTCATATAGAAATAAAAAATATATTAACTCCATTTAAATATAAAAATGGATATCTTGGAGTAGGACTACGAGGTATGAATGGAAATACAAATAAAAAAAAAACATTTAAAATTCATTATCTTATAGCAATAACTTATCTACCTAATCCAGAAAACAAAAATACTATTAATCATATAGATAAAAATAAAGAAAATAACAAAATTAGTAATTTAGAATGGAATACTCATAAAGAACAAATGGACCATCAGCAACAATTTTCTCCTCCAAATTACGCAAATAAAAGTAAAAAGGGTATAAGTGATTTATCTAATATAGACGAAAATGAAAAATGGTTGTTAATTTCAGAAAATGAATTGTTTAAAGACTATAAATATTATGAAATATCAAATTATGGAAGATTTAAATATAAAATACAATCAAAATATAAAATTACAATTGGAGCAACGAGTGCCGATGGATACAAGGTTGTAAGATTGAAAGCAAACGGAAATATATTTTCAACAACAATTCATAGATTAGTAGCATTACTATTTATTCCTAATCATGAAAATAAACCATATGTAAATCATATTGATGGAAATAGAGAAAATAATAACATTAATAATTTAGAATGGACTACTCCAAAAGAAAATTCCCAACATGCACACGATACTGGATTAAATACTTCCAAAAAATGTATTTATCAACTTGATGAAAATAATAAAATTATTAATGAATTTGAAAGTTTAGTAAAAGCATACGAGTATATACATAAATGTGTTTTAAATGGCGATAATAAAGGAAAACTTGGTGGTTTAAGTAAAGCATTAAATCTGTATAATAAACAAGATGTTTCAAGAAAGTATAAAGGTTATTATTGGTGTTTCAAAGAAGATTACAAAGAAGAAAAAACTAAACATTCACAATTTGTGAATAATAAAACAAAAGTAATACAATATAATTTAGATACAAAAGAAAACATTAAAATTTGGGATAGTATAATGGAAGCAAGTGAGTTTTATTCGATTCAATATAATTGTAGCAAAAAGGCAATTAATGCAAATATATCAGGTTGTTGTAGATTTAAACGAAACAAATGTCAAGGGTTTGGATGGAAATATTTAAATATTGATTAATAACCATTATATAAAAACATTAATTTTGTTCTACATGTTTTGTATCCATATGTAATTTAAATAATCCTTTTGAAAAATTACCAAAATCACACGATTCACAATAATATTTAAACTCTTTTTTTCTTTCTTCTTTATTTGCGTGGTTATTCAAATAATGAAGTTTCATATTTGTCGTTCGTGTAGTTGTATAATCACATAATTTACACTTCGGTTCTAACACCTTATCACATCTCGTTTTTCTTTTTCCATTATTTTTATGTTTATCACATTCTAAATGTTGTTTCCAGTGTGCTTGGTATAAACACTTATAATTACACGCTTCACAATGGTATTTCATTTCCGTTTCATTAGAAGTTTCCATTTGTCTTATAATAAATAATAAGTTATATTTAAATTATTTGCGTTAAAATAACTTAAAAAGAAATAATATAATAGTATATAAAATGAAAGTTAAGAAAAAGAAAAAGGAGGATTTCAAAGAATTTAGGAATAATGAAAAATCTGCCTATAAAACTTTAAAAATACCTTTGAAAACTATTTTACTAAATCGTGATACAACCCAACCAGTTATAGATCATTTGGTTTTTGAAATGAATGATTTGGTTATTCATACTTACCAATTTATTCGTTTGTATGTTTTGCACCAATACACAAATAATAATCCGTTGCCTGAATTAGACGACACATTTATTTTGTATTGTATCAAAACATTAGGTTCAAGAGATAATAGAGGTAAAAAAGTAAAGGATACAGAACTTTTAGAAACATTAGAACAATTCTACAAAACCGAATACCAACCTTTACTGAACCATGTAAAAATCAATTTGAAAAACACTACTTTTTTATTACCTTATTTAGCAACGCAAATACATACTTCTTTATCCAATAATACACAAGAGCATTTTATACAACACTTTTTACGATTTATAAATAAAACAACAAATGAAATTACAGAAGATAAAGCAACTTTATTTCAATTCAAAAAACAATTAATGGAATTAACTGAAACAAATGAAATGTTTTCAAAGTGGAAAGAAACGCATTTACCTAACATATTACCTACTGAAATTAAAAAGTCAATTCATTATGATGTCAAAGTAAAACCATTTGATTATTTGAAAGGAATGTTGTATATGAACTCTGTGTTGGAAAAACAAGAAAATAAATTGTTTCAACCTTTACCATTACGCAACAATATCATTCCAAAACATATTATCATTGATACAGCAAGTTTGATAAATCTATTTTGTCCTGAAAAAGACAAACATGGTAATAAAGTGAAAAAGGGAGAATTATTAAGTAATGTTAAAGATAATCAAAACGAAGTATGGTGCAACTTTTTGGATTTGAAAAATAAAATATTCAAAAATAAACATTATCAGTTTCATAATCAAATACAAACAGACGGAATTAGTTGCTGTCTGCTTTTTATTAGAAAAGATTTGAAAGATAAAAAATGGGGTGCAAGAGTTCCAGTTTTACAAGAACAAGATTTTTTCAATATTGAGGATTTATCCAAAGAGCAGTTAGACACTTTGAAAGACAGAAATATTGTTGGTTGTGATCCAGGTAAGCGTTCGTTAGTTTATATGATGGATAAGAATGGAAACAAACTACAATATACAGCACCACAAAGAAAACGAGAAAGTAAAGCAAAGTGTAATCAGCGTATTCTATTTTTGGAAAGAAAAAGAAACGGAATTATTGAAAAAGAAACTATATTATCGTTTCAAAATAGCAAATCAGTTGATTATGAAAAGTTCAAATTGTATCTGGTTGAAAAAGATAAACTAAATAAAGAAACAACCGAATTTTACAAACGAGATACATGGAGAAAAATGAAGTTTCGGCAATATAGTTATGGTAAGAAAAGCGTAGATACATTTTTGAATAAAATTAAGGAAACATTTGGAGAAAATATCCTAATTGGTTATGGAAATTGGAGTAGGTCTACGCAAATGAAACATTTTATGCCTACTATGAATAAAGGATTAAGAAAATTAATTCATAAGAAATATGATACAATAACGATAAATGAATGTAATACAAGTAAGAAGTGTTGTGATTGTAATAAGGATTTGGAATATTACAAAGATAAGGAAGGAAAGAAAGTGTTTCGTCTGTTAATTTGTTCTAACTGCGTGAGTTGCGAAAACAAAAAAATCGTATTTAGAACAAGAGATGCAAACTCTTCCATAAACATAATGAAATTAACACAATCTTGGATAGAAAAACAAGAGCGACCATTATGTTTCCACATTTCGTCTTTCACATCTTCAAGTAAAAACAAGGAAGATGAAAAAGTAAGACCATCGTAGGTGAAATTCCTACTATTGATTTTACATTTTTTCTTATTTTTTGCCCTATAAAATGGGCGTTTTAAATGAGAAAAGGTGTAAAACCGCACCCTTTATATTATTTTTTTATATTTTTCTCAAAATAATATAGATGACTAAACATAAGAGAGAATATTATAAAATTTCGGCTGTTAAATATTACTTAAATAATGATAAAGGAGATGGATATAAGAAAACATGTAAAATATTTGATTGTAAGAAATCCACATTTCGTGATTGGGTTAAAAGATACAATTCTACTAAAAATCTTACGAGAAGAAACATAAAACCAATTTCTTACAAGATTACTAAACCACAAGTGAAAACTGCGTTGGAATTGTTGAAGAGTAAAGATTTTCAATTTACAGAAAACGGAAAATATATTAGAACACATATTTATAGTTTTATTTTGTTATAATTCTTAGATACTTAACCATTTGGTCTGTTGTAATATAAGATATATCATAATTAACAATATATCCTTGTAATAAATTAATTATTGAAATATTATTTATTTTTTTATTAATTTTTGGAACGCAATTTAATAATGATGCATATCCTAATAGTTGTAGTATTTCATAAATAGAGTTATCGATACAACTGCATTTAATGTCATTTGAAATGTAAAAATGTCTAATGAATAATTAACATAATATAAAAACGTATCAATGTTATTATAATATGAACGTTGTTTTAGTTTGTATTCAAAATTATCATTCATATATTTTAGTAAATATACAACAATTAATCAAATTAGGTCATAAAAAGATATATGTATTAACACATAATGAATTATTTCATTATTTTATTGAATATATCTCATATATTACATTAATTGATATTCATCAACTAAATGATTCATATAATTTCTATGATAAAACTACATTAAACAAATCTTTTAGAAATGGGTTTTGGACGTTCACGTCATTGCGTTTTTTCTATATATACGAGTTTATGAATCAATATAATATTTCAGATGTTATTCATATTGAAAATGATGTATTATTGTATTATAACTGTGATATTTTACATGAAAAACTAAATAAAAAATATATGTATATTCCATTTGATACAATGACGCGAAATATTGCGAGTATTGTATATATTCCAAATAATGTAATTTTTAAAAATATTTTAGATAAATATGATTTTAATTTAAATGATATGGAGAACTTTTATAAGATACGTTTATATAATTGTATTGAAAACTTTCCGATATTTATGAATGATGATATATGTTCGGAAGAATATAAGTTTGTTACATATAATTTTCCTACTTTTAAAATCGTATTCGATGCTGCCGCAATGGGACAATACCTTGGTGGAATAGACCCACTCAATAATTCGTCAAATACAATTGGTTTTGTAAATGAAACATGTATCATTAAATATAATAATTTTCGGTTTATTTGGAAATATGAAGATAATATTAAAAAACCGTTTTTAATTATATATGATAAAGAAGTCCCAATCTTTAATTTACATATACATAGCAAACAATTAATTAATTTTGTATAATTATCTATAATATGTATCATGGTATTTGATGATTATGATTGAGGACATCTGGAGTTGACACAAAGATGTATATATGGTTTTTTATCTGGATATCATATTATGTATTTTTAGTAGGGACATCTTTAACGAGTTTATTATCATGTATAATTTCAATTAATGTTTCTTTACACCTGTTCTCATTTTAAACGCCCATTATTATATATAATAAATATATAATGATACCATTTATTATAGCAACATTAGCACCGATATTAAATTCAATTCAATTATTTCCCCAATTATACAAAACTTATATAACAAAAAGTGTAAAAGATTTATCATTATATTCTTTATCACTGATTTTAATAACGAATTTGATTTGGTTGCTACATGGATATTATATAAATGATATTTCACTAATTATAGCAGGCATAGTTAGCTCAATAATAAGTTTAGCACTATTAACATTATTTGTTTTTTACAGAAAAAATGGGCGTTTGAAATGAGAACATGTGTAAAATAAAATCATGAATGTATTGATTATTTTATAAAATATTCAATTGAATAAACATCAAACGCATACGTAGAGTATTGTAATTTTTCAATAGTTAAATCTTCCCAATTATTTAATATAACTAATGGTATATTATAAGACACCAAGATTTTTATAAAAAGACTATTTAAAACGATAGGTACGCATTTTAAATATAACGCTTCCCATATACGATGCGTATCTGCTCCATTACCTTCCGGACATATACAAAACTCATATTCTTTCATTCTTAATAAATTATTCATTGGATTTACATTATTTAACCATTCCACTTTCTTAGAAATAATATCATAACATATTTGACGTTTGCTTTTATTTGTATCAATGTTAAAATTAAAATATATACTTTTTGTTTTATTTGAAAGCGAACTTATAAATTGGTCGTTATTAAATAATGATAAATTACCATGAGGCCACATTGAGTTTGCTAACCCAATCGGAAGAATGAATATTTGTGGATGATAAAAACATAAGTTTTGGGTATACCATTTATATAACTTGGAACAATTTAAAATAGTGGAAACAGATTGAGATTCTACTATATTATAATCTGAATTATGTGATAATAAAATAAATGGATTTTTAAAATGATGAATAATAGAAGCAACTTTATGAATATGATGTGTATAAAAAAATATAACATATGGATTATCATATGTATTATATATATCATTCATACAAACGTGTTTTTTAATGTCCTTTGCAATCAATGGGTTATATTTAAAATCCGCATGATTACCTAAATAAATATTGGCTAATTGTTGTATTTTTTCTCCAGTTATAATTATTTCACTACTATATTTCATATAATATTATATTAAATATAGTTAAATAATCTAAATTAATTACGCATAAATTATTATACCAACCAAAAATAAAATTGAGACTGAGATAAACATATTAGACCTTTTAACATTTTAAACGCCGATTGTCTTACTTGACCCTGTATTCAA